>Ga0265798_10000977_pt1 | contig 45633 bp, 37 predicted proteins | sample P3T30metagenome_FD_192430 | JGI IMG/M metagenome (GOLD analysis project Ga0265798, IMG submission 192430) | Plant litter microbial communities from East Loma Ridge, Irvine, California - P3 T30 | ecosystem: Environmental > Terrestrial > Plant litter > Unclassified | place: USA: California... | reverse complement strand
CGGAAGGACTGGCCTTCAGGCACCTTGAAAAAGAACACGGCGGTCAGCGTCTGATTGAGGTTCAGCCCGAGGATCTCCCCGAAGGTCGAGAAGCCCACGACAGGCGTGTCGCCGAACACATCGTTCATGCGGCCCAGTTCGCTGCCGTTGTTCAGGCGGCGCAGGATGCAGTCGCTCAACAACCCCAGCAATGGCTTGCCGGACTTGCCCTGCAGGAAGCGGGCGAAGTCCTTGCGTGTGCTGTCGATCATCGACGTTCGCTTGACCATCACCAGCTCTTCGCCTGGCGCAACGTCGCAGAACAGATGGACCCGCTCGCTTTCGTAATCAATACGCGCGATGGAACGCACGAACAGTTCCTCGCCCACCCGGATGGCAAACGAGTACTGCGCCAGCTTGCTTTCCAGATCACGCCGCTCGCACTGCAACGCGTCACACAGTGCCGCCACCATGGTGCTGATCTCGCCACGCGCGTTGACCACCTGGCTGATGTAACGCTCTTCCAGCGACGCGGTCAGCACGCTCAGGCTGAGCGGCGTAGGCTCGAAATTCTGGCTTTTGAAAACCCCGAAACGCACATTCTTCGCGCTCTTGAGGAACACCACCTGAGCGTGGTTTTCGTAACTGCGCTTGCCGTCGTGGATCAACGTTTTCTGAAAGTCGCCCTTGCCACCGGCAGACCCGCCGACGAACAGACACGGAAAGCGCCCGGACTCATACAGCGCTTCCATGAAAAACGACTCCGACGCCGACAACCCGTCGAACGTGACATAGGCTAGCGTGTCTCGATGATCGATAGGCGTGCTCACTTGCGTGCGCTTGATCGAGTCAGTCAGCCGCGCGATACGTTCACGCATGGAAAGCCGCTTGCCCGCACCGCGAATGTCCTCACTGTGCAACGGAATATGCACCACCTCGGCACTCTTGATCACACTGGCGTCGAACAACGCCAGCACGATCCGATCCCACTGATTGTCAGCCGCGCAATACAGCGAATCGTTGCTCGAACACAACTCGCCCGACGTTGTGCACAAGCTGATTTTGGCATTCGGAAAACGCGCCGCCACAGACCGCGCCACCTGATCGAAATCGACATGCGGCGAGACGAAACCGGTGAGGTAAACCGGGTCGAAACTCAGGGCAGAGAGTTTTGCACTCAGCTCGCGGGCAGAGGTAATGACACTGAGAACGCCGCCGGTCCGCGTTGCGGTGGTCCGTAGACGGGATAGAAAGCTCATGATTGAGTCCGAAGAAAGGTAGGAAGCGGGGCCGCGGGGGATGCGGTCAGATACTTTTTCATCGGCTGGGAGCGGGATCAGATTAGTGGTCCGGTCTGAAAAAGCTGTCCAGACAGACAATTTCTGACCGCTGGACATGCGTATGGGCCGTTCAAGAACGTTAAGTGACTGAACACTTCAAGTTTTTGCGCACCGGAGTTCGTCAGGTGGTTGCCCCATTCGCCGCAGGAATTGCTGCTGCTGTCTGATCAGTTCGCGGTAACCGATACAGCGATAATCCATCCCATGTTCGACGGCCAGCTTGGCGATGATCGACGCAAGGGCAGGGTAGTGGCGGTTGCTCCAGCCAGGGAACAGATGGTGTGTCAGGTGAAAATTTAAACCGCCGATCAAGGGGTGTAGCCAGCGTGGCGAAGCCTGCCAGTCGCAGGCGGTTGCGAAGTTATGGCGATACCAGCCGTGGGGCATTCGGGCAGAGTCGGGCGCGGGGTAGAACTCTGCATCGGCCCAGTGAGTTCCCAATAATAGAAACACCACCCAAAGCGAAGCCATCGTCTGGCTTAACAGGTAAGCGATCAGCACGGTGGTCCAGCTGCCGTTGAACACCAGTAAGGGGATCACTAGAACCAGCAGCAAATGAGTGACCTTGCTGGCGATGAACACCGGCCATCCCGGTAAAGTGCGTCTGGCCTTGAGCGGTGTTTTGCCCAGTCGGTCAGACCAGTCGAAGATCCAGGCGATGTAAGGAAGTGACAGTGCGGCAATCAGCGGCCAGTAAAGGTGCTGATAGCGCATGTGTTTACGCCATTGTTGATAAGGGGTCTGTCGGAAAACACCGTTTTCTTCGGTGTCCAGATCGTAGTGTTCGATGTTGGCGTAGACGTGATGAAACTCTACATGCCGGACTCGCCAGTAATCCGGGTCGATGCCCAGCGGCAGCGTTGCCAGTCGCCCCACCAGCCTGTTAGCCCAGGTTGTACGCAAAAATGAGTTATGGGCTGCGTCGTGAAATACCATCACGTTGAGCAACATGCCCATCATGACAAACATGAAGTAGCAGCCGATGAATGCCCAGGCTGTGTGCTGCCCGAGTGTCAGCCAGTAAAACCCGCCGCACAGCACCAGCAGGATCAGCGCCGAGGCCAACTGCCAGCGATTGGCATAACGGTGATCCTGGCCAAGATAGCGACGCGCTGCCTGTTTGAGGGCGTGATGAAAACGCTGTTCTTCATCTGCAGGAAATTTAAGAGGCGTCAGTGAATCAGCCATGAGGTTTCCCCGCTGGATCTGCACCCATGACGGTCTGGTTGCGAAAGACCGTGCCCATCAACATGCCATGAACCGCCAGTGCAGCCATAGGCACTTGCCAGTAGGGTTGCGACCAGCCGAAGTATCCGAGAAACAGTACAGGAATGCCCATGCTGGCTAAGAGCCAGATCGACATGCCCCACCGTTTCGCGTCGCTCATTGCGCCCAGCGCCACCGAACCCAGCACCAGAAAAAGAAACAATATGATCTGCGGACCGTTGATGTCGCTGTAGCCATATCCGTACTGATAGATGTAACCCACAACCAGCGTAAACAGCAGCAGCGCGCCACTGAGAACGCTCATACTCGAGTGACGAAGAACGTTGGAGGGGCGGGCGGATGGGCTTTGCAGGCGCAGGTAACGCATGAAGGGCACGTTGCTGGCCCAGAACGGATTGGAAGATGAGCGAACGCCGCCCACGCCGAATACGTAAGGCGTTTCAGGGAGACGGGAGAACGTGCCGAACAGTTTGTCCCAGAAGATGAAAGTGCCACCGAAGTTCTTGTCGGAGTAAGCCCTGTCCTTCACGTGATGGACGCGGTGGTGTGCCGGTGTCACGAGCACACTTTCCAGAATGCCCAGTTTTGGTGTCAGCGCACTGTGGTTAAACAGTTGCATCGAGTAATGCAGGATCGAGACAGTCACGAAGACATGCAGCGGCACACCCAATATGGCCAGTACTATGAAAAACGGAATCGATGTCAGCGATGAGTACCATGAGTTACGCACGCCCAGCGACAGGTTGAAATGTTCGCCCTGATGATGCACCAGATGCACCGCCCACAGGACGCCGAAATAGTGGTGCAGCCGGTGCAGCCAGTAGAAGCAGAAATCCCATGCCAGCAGGGCAAATGCCCACATGATCAGCGGTGGCCACGTGTCGAGCAGCCCAAGACTGAAATGCGTAGCCACGAGGCCGTAGAACGCCACCTCCAGGCCCCGGAACAGCCACAGCATGATGTGCCCGGAATTGAGGTTGAACACCACATCGTGCCAGTCTACCGGACGCCTCTGGACCCAGCGCAGTATCATCGCTTCGCCCATCACAACGACCAGCATGATCGCAATTGGAATAGCCAGGTCGCTCATTGCAGATCCCCCTTGAGTACGCCTTTTCTGCTCTCCTCAAACATCTTCACCAGCCACCCTGCAAGCACCGCCAGCAGCGCACCGCTGAGCACATCGATGAACAGATGCCGACGCAGTTGCAGGATCGACCAGGCGATCACTGCAACCCACACAACGAACAGCGCAGTTCTCACTGTACGCCTGGCGGCGCTGATTCCCCAGACGGCCAACACCATCAGGGCCATGTGCAGTGAGGGAAGGCAGTTCTGGGAAGAGTCCACCCACGTCAGGAAAGTCAGCATTGCGGAACTGAGTGTCGAGCCTTGATCGACTGGATAGGCCAGAGTCGTAGGCCACAGCATATAAACCATGCCTGCGCCCAGTGCGGTCAGGCGCATGGATCTGGATAACCAGCGGACCCTGTCCTGCGGGGCCAGCAGATAACCCAGCGGGACCACAATAAAAAACGACATGTACAGCCAGACCGCGTGAGGACTGAAGGCGATCATCCGGTCCAGCGCTGACGGCTCCATCACCCGCCCTTTGCCTTGCAGCACCCCGCTTAGGGTGTAGACCAGGCCGACGGTGCCCCAGCCGAGAAACATATGCCACAGCCTGAACAGCAACGGACGATCGAGCAGCACCGAATTGATCATGCGCATGCCTGCCGAATGATGCGTCGCCGCTTCTGATCGAACTGCGGCATCACGTTTTGAACTGTCAGTTGCCAAGTCAGTTGGTCGGTGGCGATGCCCTGTTGTCTGAACAGCATGATGAGTTGCTCATGAACCCGAGCCAATTCTTCATGCGTGCAATCTGCGACCAGTTGCAACTGATTATCTGCCTGTTGAATCAGACGGTAATCACTGGTCAGCGGCAACGCATTGGCAACCGCTCGGCTGCATGCGTCGGCGAAAACGGTCTGCACCTGTCCGTGCCTGTCCGGCAGTAGCAACTGGTCATCGCGACGGCCTTCGATTCGGGCGATGGCCATCGAATGCTGACCGCATGGGCAAGGCTGTGACTGTCGCACCAGAATGTCGTCCAGTCGGTAGCGCACGATGGGCTGTGTGCTGCGTGTGAAATCGGTGATCAGAGGCGTGAACCGATGTTCATCGATCCATTGCGGCTCTATATGCACGAACTCCTCGTTCAGATGAAGCGTGCCGTGGGAGCAGGTGGCTGCCAAAAAACCCTCGGTAGCCTGATACACCTCGCCGACGTCTTGAAATGTTCTCTGCAATAATTCACGGTCCTGTGCATCCAGCACCTCGGCGACAGAGATCACCTTCTTGACGTTAAGCCGGACCTGTCCAGCATTCACAGCCAGTGCCAGAGCGCGCAGCACTTGTGCGGGCGCGACAATGATGGTCGGCGCCTGCGCTTGAAGGCGCGGCAGTTGGTCTACAAAGGACGCGAACAGATCGTAAAACGCCAGGCTCAGCCAGCGGTTATCAACGCTGTGATACAGATTGCTGTCGGCGCGCAGAAACAGCGCCACTCGCTCCCCTGCAAACAGACCGTCAGGCAGCATTTTGGCAAGCATTCCGCCGGCCCAGATCTGCTGTTCCTCCGGGCTGACGACAAAGACACCGCGCTGTCCCGATGTGCCCGACGACAAGCCAACACTGAACCGGCCGATCCGTGGTGTGAAATCTCTTTCGGCCTCGCCGCGGCGAGCACAGTCCAGAAGCTCGTCACGCTTCAGCCCGGCGGTATTCATCTCGTCGAAGTGGGTCATCATCAACGTCTTGTCCATCGTCGGCCATCTGTTGACTGGCAGTTCAACACATGGTCGAAAGTACGGGCTCTTCGCCAATACTTTTTTGGCGAACCGCTGCAACTGCCGTGTCTGGAATCTCTCCAGCGCTTCGCGACTGGAAAAGCGCAGACGTCGGGCACGCCAGTAGTGCCAGAGTGTCCTGACCGGAATCACAGGTCGCCCTCGTGGCACAGGCGAATATCAACATGGCCCGCTGTCCATAATTGATTCAACCGGTTGAGCGTTTGGTAATACGCTTTGCTGTCATCCATCAAAACGTTGGCGAACATCGACGGCCCGCGCAGCTCCTGATAACTGAGCGGGGACCACGCCGAGTCGCTGGCCAGCAGCGTCCAGACGTCATCCGTGAGAATGAATGCCCCGATATGTCCAGCAGCATGGCCGGGTAAGGGCACCAAAATAATCTGGGCGTCACTGCCAGGCAGTTCGTAGCCTTCTGTGAACGGCGCCAGTTGCTCAGACAGGCTGACGCGCTCGAAGCCTTCCATGAACCGCAGGGACGCCTCGAAACACTCTGGAATCAGACCGGGTACGAACGCCCGTTTCAGCGCTGCAATTCCGCGCAGTGGACGTGTTTTTTGCCAACCTTCGCCTGAGCAGATGAAGTCCATATGAGGGAAATCACGTAGGCCAGCAATATGGTCAGCGTGGAAGTGGGAAACGATCAGCGCCTGAATGTCGCTCGCCGCATAGCCCGCTGCGCGCAATTGATCTATCAGCGTTTCGCCTGCGTCCAGATACACCGGCGTCACCTGGCTGTAGACACGAAAAATGCCTGACTGAGTGTGCTTTTGAAAGTGGTTGGCGTAACCCGTGTCCCATAACCACCGCCGATCGCTGACTTCCAGCAGATAGGCTCTGGACGGAAATTTACAGACCCGCATACCTGCGCCTTTCAAGGCCATGCAGCCAATGTGCGTGCAGTAGCCTACTTCGAAGGTAGTGATCTTAGCCATTAAGGTTAACCCGCTCGGCATTGAGCCATTGCCCTGTCATTCGGATGCCTTCTTCCATCGAGTACAGCGGCCGATAACCCAGTTCCTCGATGGCTCGGGTCTGGCTCAGGGTCATGTCGTAGTTCACGGCACCTACGCTATAGCGCGTAAGCATCGGTTCCTTGCCGGTAAAACAGGCCAGCGCTTCAAGGACAGCGGCCAGCGAGTGCAGCAAAGGATACGGCATGGATTGTACGCGGTAGAGAAGCCCTAACTGGTCATGCAGCAAAAGCTGCAACATGTCCGCCAGACGCTGGGGTTGATGATTGGTGATGTTATAGGCTGAGCCGGATACCAGACCGGCCTTGCGGCTCGCCAGATCCATCGCATGGACAACGTTGAGCACGAACGTCAGGTCCAACAACGCCTCGCCGCCACCGGGTAGTCGCAAAATGCCGTGGTCGCGTTCGATCTGGCCCAGGATGCGCGGAAGAATCACTCGGTCGTGAGGGCCAAACAAGCCGCGCGGCCGAAGGATCACGTATGTGGTCTTCGAATAACGTGGTACCAGTGCCTGAATGGACTGCTCCGCCAGGTACTTGCTGCTCGCGTAATGGTTGGCGAATCGTCGTGCGCGGTAACCTTCGTCGACTTGTTTGTGATGCTGGAAATCAAAATAAATCGAAGGCGTAGAAATATGCACAAAGCGTGATACGCCACAGCGACCTGCCGCCTCGGCCAATTTCTCTGTGACCACTACATTAGCGTCATGAAACTGCGACTTGCGGCCCCATGGTGATGACTTGGCTGCACAGTGCCAGACAACGTCACAGCCAGACATCAGCTGCTCGCATTGCCGATCTGTCGCTTGTGTGAGGTCCAGTGCGGTGAATGCAGCACCGTGCTCGCGCAGCAGGTCACCTATTCCCTGTTCCCGTCCGGTTGCGTGCACCTCATGACCGGCCTCCAGCAGCCAATGCACGGCATTGCGTCCCAGCCCGCTGGTTGCACCTGTCAGCAATACCTTCATGGCAACAACACCATGCCCGCCAGCGTCAGACCGGCAGCCGTACCAATCAGCATCACCGGCTTGCCCGGTACGAAGCGACCTGTGGTCACGGCCGTGTGCAGCGCAGTCGGAATCGACGCCGACACTTGATTGCCGTGGTGGCGATAAATGTCCACCAGCACATCAGGCGATACATGCAGACGCTTGCGCATGTGCTCCAGGGAGAGGTGGCTGGCCTGATGTGGCACGACGGTAGAGAGATCTGCCAGCGTCACGCCGCTGCGGGTCAGCAAGCGCGCCATATAGTCTTCGATGAGCGCTGCAGCCTGACGAAACAGCTGCTTGCCCTTCATGTGAAACAGGAAGTCGTGGTCAGTCATTCCGGTAGTCGGGTTACACCGCGTGCCGCCGGCCTTGATCTCACATAGATCGCTGTCCTGGGGATGGGTCTCGACCAGACTGCCCAGAATGCCGCTGCTGCCATTGCCCCGCTCGACAACCGCACAGGCGGCACCGTCGCCAAAAATCAGCGAGCTTTCCTCGTCATCCCAATCGATCCCGCGCGAAACCAGGTCTGACGAGACAATCGCAATTCGCCGATAAGTCCCTGCGTTCAATAACCCGGCAGCGACCTGCAATGCGCTGATGAAACTGACGCAACTGCTGTTGACGTCAAAACCGGGGGTTCCTCGCGGTAATCCTGCCACTTTGAGAATCAGGGCCGCCGTGCAGGGCAATGCCTGAATGGCGACGGCCGACGCCGAAATCAAAAGATCGATCGAGTCAGGCGAGATACCATTTCGAGTTAAAGCGTCGTTGAGTGCAGATGCAGCCAGCTCTGCCTGACTGGCGTGCAAGCTCGCATGAAAACGATACCGCACGCCGGAGCGTCTTTCGACATACCCCGGCGGCTTGTTCAGCCGTCGATCAAGCTCACAGGATTCAATCCGCCCAGGCGGCAGTGCCGCGCCGGTCGCGATGATTTTCATAGGCAATACGTCTGCACGAGGGGGGGGGGCAGTCATGGAGAATCGGGCCTTGCATCCATACGAAAAAATTCCTGGATGGTCGCGTTGAGCACTGAGGTCCAAAGCGCGATAGAAAGTCAAAACAACGAATCCGCAGGCCCATCGAAAGAGAGGTACGGTCTTTTGAGCAACTCATACCGAGGTCAGAAACGCTTGCCTATGGACGGGGCTCAGTCTTGCTCGCGTTCTACTGCTATCAGGTCGTAGGCGTAATGGGATGTCAGGATGCCGTGATTACCGTTGTTTCTCAACTGTTCAGTCAGGCGAAAAGGGTGCTCTATGCATATCGTGGGCCGTTTTATTCCGAGAAAGCCGAGGCTTCCGATATCGCGCGTCCCGTGAGTCGATTTGTAAGTTTTAGGGGTTAAGTGATCACGAACACATTCCTTAATACAGTAATTTGATCCCAGGGTTTTGGTAACGTTGATCAATGGAAATTCCCGATTGCATCAAACGCTCTTCTGCAACCTCGCGTTGCAGTGCGAGCTTTTTTAGCATGTCGGGCAATAGTTCGGCCAGTCGCTCGCGATCTGCATAGTCGAAGTATTCGGAAAAAAATCTTTTTTCAGATTTGAAGGTCAACGTGAAGAGGTACGTGCCTCTCTCCAATGGTTCGCTGTCGCTATTTTCTCGCTGAACGCTGAGCGTAAGATATTCGTTGTCTCGGTAAAGAAACCAGTCATTGGTTAATGGCATCGAGCGCCACATTTCGTTTGATAATCGTGTTGCGGGATCAGTCCAAGGCCCCGTTAAGACGGGCTTTCCAAGTACTTCGTTAATTGTATTGAATTTGTTTATTTCCGTGCCGGGAACTCTGGGTTCTCCGAGTCGAATATAACGTTTCCATCCTGAAGCTTGGAGTTTCGCCAAAAGCGTGTAGAACTCCGACTCTGCATCGCTGTGCTTTGAATCTTCTGGTGGCCCCACTGGACTCAGATTGATGAGCTCAATGTTATGAGCATCCTGCTTATATACAGGCACTGAAAACGCAAAAACATCCTGAATATCAAAGGCTTTTTTGCCACCTAGTATCAAGGTCAAAAAATCGCCGGCACGCTTAGGCTTTCTGTACCGATACCAGCAAAGATCGGCATCACATTCACTGGACAGTTCGGCACCGAGTTCTTGTTTGACAGCGTCGATGGTATTGCCAAGCCACAGTTTCACCTTGTGCTCTTTTATTCTTTCATCATCGCATCCAGACAATAGAAAAAGAGTGAGGCATACAATAAACCTCATGTGCATTCACTCCAGCCAGCGATCGTTGTAATGGTCATATTAATATAAGTTGCTGCAAAACATTTTTCCATGATAAATGCTTGCGATTTTGGTAATAAACGCTATTCGATTTTTTTGTTATACAGGTCGCCCGTAGTCATGGCCTTGTCCAGTGCTGAATTGTTTGTTTCGTAGACTGTGCTTGACCAATGGGGGTATGCAAAGATGCCGGACAACGACCTGTTGGCCTAAAACCAAAGCTCGGTACAACCAGGGTTAAGGTCATTGATGGAGCATGTTCTGGAATTGCTCGCCCAGGGGCGTGGCGAGTTGCAGGAGGCGGCCGCTCTGGCTGAGGGCGGTTCCCAAAGTCAGGTCCATGGGAAAGTCTCCGTTACTGGCAGCACAAGCACCGAACGTAATTTAACGCAGCATCAAAACGAAGTACGAAGAAGCAAAGTAATTATCGAACGTGGACAAATGCTACTCCGTAGCACGCATTTGATATGCGTTACTAAGACAGCGCAACGTCATCTGAGTCGCTTGATGCCCGCGTAGCGGGAGGGGTTATAGTATGTTTTTTTTATGTGCATAGCTAATTAGCGCTGCCACCGCCAAGGTCAAACTGGCGTATAAACAGAACTCACTAACATTTGCCGCATAATCCACGATTTGTCGACCGTCAGTAGCTCCCCCGGATCCGCTAATGCCACCGGCTGTGCCGCCTAAAAACACAAGTCCTGACGTTGCACACAAGGCCAGGAGTGCAAGAGACATCTTAAACAACGTGCCGGGAGTAAGCACATTCGAAATTCCGCCTCTGGTGTCCGCCGTCACAGCCCGAAAAATGACGAGCCCTACATAAACAATTGCTGATAAAAATATCAGGAGAAAAATCACTGCAGCCATTGATGTTGCCTCTTGGATTTATTGATATTGGTATGCAAACTAATTTTATAACTTTCGCTTATCAATGTCTACGATGCTCACCGAAGGTACGGTAGCGGCATTCATCTTAACCTCGAAAGCCTGTTATTTTCAAGGCAATGGTTTTAGACTGTCTACAACCCTGTCCCAGAATGCCAGCGCTTCTTCGTCGGTTTTAAAATCACTGCCTTCTTCTTGTGTGCCAAGCGCTAAGGCTATATAGGGAGATACATTGGATTTTAAAGTGCCTTTATATTCGACTTGAAAGTCATAAAATCTCTTGCCTTCTGCCAAGGCTCTCACTGCTATTTCTTCTGCCTTGATATCACCAATCATTCGCTCGCGTTTTCTGAGGGTTTTTGTTTGGCTTATAATAGATTTAAGCTCTTCAAAAACCAAGCCGCTCTGATTCTTTTTTACACGCTCAATCAGGCTTTCTTCTTGACGAGCTATTCGTTGCGTCAGCAAGCTTACGTATGTGCCTGGATGGCTTGAAATTTGCGCGCCCATGTAAATAGATTTTTTTGCATAAGAGGGGGGGAGCGTTGTATAACCAGCTTCCAATGAAAAAGCTCCGCTTGGCGGTGCCTCTTGAGGCACTCTGAAAAATATAGAGTCACTGAGTTTTCGGGTTTTACTTATCGCATCATCTAGGTTTTGGTCCGATATCGCAGCAGCGTCCATTTTGTATAGCGTATTTTTTGATGTTAACAAATATGCATTGATTGTATAGAAATCCTTACGCTGAGATAACACAAGAGCGCTTCCATTGCTAAGTGGGACGGTCCGTTCATAGGTGTCGGACTTGCCACGAGTAACTCCGGTGTTCAATTTGCTTATTGTGTTGGCGATGTTGGCTTCTAATTGTGATTTTCCATTCTTGCTGATGAGTTCTATTTTTTCATTATAAATTTTATAGTCGGCTGTTATTTCAGAGTTGGCGGGTAGGTCTAGTTTGAATCTGCCAAAGTAATGAGTGGTCCACTGATCTCTTAGTAGGCTTTCCATGTGTTGGGCAAAAACTGTTTGGGTCAGTAGGCATGTAGTTGACAGCACACAAAATATCTTTGTTTGATGCGTGTTTTTCATGTCGACCCTCTATGAGAAGCTTTAGGACCCAAGCAAGAACGTGCATATAGATAGCTTAGCTGTCCAGTTTTAAAGTTTGTTCGGATGGAAAGACTCAAGTAAATTGTTCCGGGCTGAGAGATTCTTCTTCAGTCAAACCGTCTTGTGATCGGGTTGGAAAAACCAGGAGCGTTTTCAGGTAAATGATCGGAGGTAAACGAGTAAGTCGCGGTTATCCGGATTTCTGGTTTCTGAATGTCTTCCGGCATGCCGGGATAGTACCACATACCGGTGATTTCAGTTAAGTACGTGCCATTCAGCTTTTGAGTGGTGCCTTCAATGATCTCTTCTCCCTTAAAGTCGTTTATCACTCTACTGGAATTTTTAAATTTTTTGATTCTATTCTCTGAGTAGCTAAGCCACTTTAGCGCACCGGGTAATTCTAAGTCAGGGATACTGGGTGTCCGATCAGAAAGAGGAGGGTTAGGTTCGCCTTGGTAGGCGTCGATATTGAATCCGATAGTAAACCCTTTGTTGTCAGTGTCTCCAAAAGAAGCGCTTAAGGACTCCCGCTCATTTTCTTTCCCCTCAATGCAGCCTTTTACAAAGCAAAATCCACTATGCATATTCTCAGAGGCATCAAAACGTGATATAAGCGAAGCAATGCGCGATGGATCGCTTAAGGTTCGTTCGCCACCTATCTCCAGCAACACATTTTTTTTCCACACAAATCCTAGGGAGCAATTTGAAACCTCATCCATAGGTTTGCCATAAACATCAACACCTGTTAGACGTTTGTGATTGTATGCAATCAGCCAGGCATCGTCGGATGGTTGTGATATCTCAGCAGGTTTTTCTATGATTTTACGGCCTACCTCATTATTTTTTATCGTCGCTAACGAGCTGTCGATCAATTGTTCTGCGCGCGGCTTTATGTAATCAAAGTAAACCTTTATAGGGATGCCATCCGTATTCAGTGCAATATCTGCGAGACGGTGAGGTTTTTTCTTTGGCGGTCCTTTGCTACTTAATCCGATGGTTGATAGCAAAGCTATCGCGAGCCCAAATGCCAAAATTTTATAAATTTTTTTCTTTTGGGTGATCGGCATAAATTTTTGCTCTTTCACGATATTGATTATATAGTGGAATAAGTGAGCAAGCATTTAGTATTAGGCTCTTGCTTGCATCTATCTAAGTATTCAGTGACGGTCCAATATGCTCGCCCAAGGGCGTGGTGAGTTGCAGGAGGCGGCCACTCTGGATGAGGGCGGTTCGAAGGTCAGGTCCATGGTGCATTGCTCCATTACGGCTTGCATCGGATGACGGCGTGACGCCGAGAATCCAGGTTTCGGTCGGCGTCGAGGAGCGCCGGTCAGTTGTCTATCACCGATTACGTCAGTTTGCTAGCGCTGAGACTTTCGGGTTCTCATATCGCTCGTCGATCTCGATACCCATTTTTTTAAGCTGCGTCTCAGTGCTTTTACGCACCTGTGCCATGCGGTTGAGCTCGGCAGGCAACAGCTCCTTCCACTGCTCACGATTCTCGTTTTCAATGAATTCCTTATAAAATTCGCTTTCTGATTTGAACGTCATAGTGAACAGATAGGAACCCCGATCTTGCGGTAAGTCGTTACTGTTTTCTCGCTGTACTCTTAGGTAAAGATACTGGTCGCCGTTGTGAAACATCCACGTGTTGATAGCAGGCAAAGCATTCCATTCTGTTTTGCTGAGCTGAAGCTCCGGATCATTCCACGGGCCAGTGGACACAGAGTGCCCCACGATTTCATCCTTGCTGTCGAATTTTGAGGCTTGTTCACCTGAAATTCTTGCTTCGTCAGGGTAGATATATCTATGCCAGCCGGAGGAGGCGAGGTTATGCACCTGGCGGTAGAAATAACTCATGGCGTCTTCGTGCTTTGAGTCCTGAGGAACGCCTGCTGCATAAATATCAACATCTGTTATGGCACCGGAGGGTGTCGTGACGATGTTGAGGTTGTGGATGTTATCAAGGCTCAAGGCGTCGTTATTGGTAATGAGCTTTACATTGATCAAGTCTTCAGACGTCGAAGGCAGGCTGAATTGGTAGTTGCAGAAATGTGAGTCACAGCCTTTAACAAGCTTTACGGTCGTTGAGGTAAGAGTAGTTTCTATCGAGCTGTTCAGCGCTAATTCTATCTCAGGCTTACCATTATTCATGCTTGGTTCCCCGCAGCCGTTTAACAAAAATAAAACACTGACAAGATACTTGATCATACTGCTTACTCCAGCCCGCCGCTGTCAGGTGCTTAAAGTGGTTTTGCAGCACTCAAGGGATTCATGCGCAAACCTCCTGAGTGATTATGATTGGCACGGCGAGAGGTGCAGCGCAACGTTTGTGAATACTAGAAACCCACCACCTGTCCAAGGTGCGGGTTCCAGTATTTAATCTGACAGTTAGAGACGCATGCCTTTGAACGGGTTCCAGCCTTGCTCGCCTTTAACTTCTTTCAGGTAGTAGGCGTAGTTGGCAGTCAGTGCATACATCATGGAGAACACGACATTCAAGCCTGTGCCCAGCGCCGCCGGAACATCCATTCCAAGGATCGCAAAGATCACACCGATGACGATATTCACCGCAATGATGACGCCGATTAATGCCAGGTTCTTTTTCCACAAGCCCAGTACGAAGAAGTAAATCGGTCCGAAGAAAAACGCGATTACGTTGGCACTCACGATCAGCTTCTTCTTGAAGCCAGGCAGCGCGTTGACAGCCGGTTTGAAGCGCGGATCGTTGGGCGCCCCGTACGTGTTGAAAAAATTGAAGCGTTCTTGCCATTTGGCGTTGTACTTGCCGGTGCTGTGCAACTGGTCTGCTGTACTCATGGGTGTACTCCTTGTTCTCATTGATATGAATTTTTTTGCACGGTCTTGCGACTACGCAGCGATCGGTGACGCAGTCAAAGATATTTATCCAGTTTCGAGGGGGCTGTGCTCTTGCACATCATGAGTGCCATTGTCAGGGCCTGGAGCAGCAGGTAGCCCGAGATGGACAGGAATATGACGGGATAGTCATAAATAGCGTGTGGCACCAGGTTTATTACCAACGCGTAGCCTGAGGCTATGAATGACAGCCCGGCCGACATTAAACACCAGGGGCGAGATACTGTTTTGAAAGGATTTTCACGTCTGATCAACGAAATGGTGGCTCTGACAGGTGCATAAAAAGTGAGAAAAACCAATGCTGTGAATGTCACAAGTACAATGGTTAATGCGATGGGCTCAAACATTTCTATCCCCAGCGGGCAAAAGCCCAACACTTACCATCGAATGCAGGTGAGCGTGTTCCAGCTCTGCTCGGCTTTAGCCTTTTTTAGGAAAGGCAGCTTTTTTAGTGCCGGTTTAAATCCCGGCGAGTGCGGTCCACCGCGTGCGTAGAAAGGCGCAAAGCGTTCCTGCCATTTATGGCTGCGTTGTTCTGAAGCGTTTACCGGTCCTGACGTATCCATACGTTTAACTCCTGTAAAACCATGAACTATGGAAAGGATGACTCATAACGTTTTTTGCGAAAGCGCTTCCATGACGCAAGCGCTTTAAAATGAAGCCAGATTTCCATTTCCCGATTTTATCCGGTGTTTCAACAGAGACGCTGTCCCGCCATTCGAGCGGATATCTGCTGTCGCGAATACTATTACTGCTTCGGCTCCTTCGTCCCCAACACATCCCGAATGCTGTCAACAACGTTGCTGTCCTTGATCACATCATTCAGCCAACCTTCCAGCGGCATGTTGCCCCACTTGATGGCGCGTTCGATCAGGTAGGGCACAGGGCTTTGTGGTTCGGTGTTCTTGAAGAACTGCGCAACGCTGGCGAGCATGGTGAACGCTTCATCGCGCGTTGCCGGGGTCGTGCGCAGTGGTGCGGACGTGGTGTCCTGGCTGGTCTGGGTCATCACAACACCTGCGGGTTGGTCGGCAGCAGTTGCAGGCGCGGTTTCGGCCTGAGCGGGCGTGGCAGGGGTCAGTTCGATGCCGCGATCCTTGAGCAGCTTTTCGGTCAACTGCCCACCGCGTTGCAGCACATCACTCAGGGTTGCGAAGCTTGGAGCGTCACGCCCGAAAAGTGTGTCGCATGTGGCTTGGAGCTGCTGGCAGGCGTAGAGGCTTGCGGCAATTTCCGTAGACTTGAGACGCAGGTGATCCGTATCGGTCAGCACCACGGAGCGTTGGAAGATCTCGGCGTTGATCTTGCCTTCGTCAACGGCTGCCTGCATGGCTTTGGGGTTTTGTAGCGCCAGGTTTTCCACATGGCGGGACTCGTCGTAGCGCAGCAGCCCGAAGTTTTGCCCTTGAGTGATTGGCAGGCCTCCCACCACTTCGGTCAGCGAGGTTTTCAGCCAGGCGAGGCGGGCAGCGCGCTCTTCGACCCCGTCCTCCAGGGATGGGAACAGGTCGTCCCAGAAATTCTGCAGAATCCGCTCGGCCAGTGTCAGGCCGAAGGTAATCCCGACAAAATGGTATTTATGTGCCAAGGCTTCACTGAGCCAGGCGACAAGCATCAGGTCCTTGCTCTGTTGAGCGAGGCCTTGTGCAGCCAGCGTGATGGTCAGTTCCCAGTCCGAAGACTTGAGGTCAGTCTGCCAGTCACCCTGGGTGAGATAATCGGGGTCTGCTCGCCGAGCTTCCTTGACCTGATCGAACAGGGTGGAAAAGCTCAGGTCTTCGCCACTTCCCCCGTTGATGGGTGCCGTCAGATCGGCAAGCGAAAGGTCGTTGAGAAATTCAGACATGGTCAACTCTGATCAGGAATAAAAGACACCGTGTCCGGGCAGACACGGTGTTAGAAACGGGTCGCATGTGCGACCCGAAGTTGACACCGTCTTATGCGAAAACTTTGTTCGCAGTGCGGTCCCAGCCGCCGGTGACGTTACCGCCACCCTGGCCATCGGAACGGCTCTGCTGGGTGTAGGTAGTCTTGATGCGTGCGAAGTTGAAGCTGATTTCTTCAATCGGCAGATCGCTGACGGCGTTGTCTTCGCCAGTCTGGAGACCACCTGCAACAGCCTTGACGGAAGACACGACAACTTCTTCCAGGTTGATGGTCAGGTAGGTCAGCTTGTCGCCGCCTGCACGGTTAACGTTCAGCTGGATCTTGGCGATGTGAGTGCCTTTGCAGCACGCTTCGAACAGCTTGGCAGAAGCCTTGTCCACGGCCTTGCGGATGCTGAAGTCGCTCAGAGCAACGCGCTCGGACGAAGCACCGCCCGAGGAGCTGGCGGTAGCGGAGGTGGCCTGGGTAGCGCCGTACTCATAGCCGAGCACTTCGATCCAGTCCTTGTGCTTGTCGTCCAGAACTTCACCTGGAATGCCGTCGATTTGGATATACGCGTCAAATGCCATTTTCTGCTTCTCCTTTCTTCATTTAAGGTCGTGGCGTCTGTAACAGATCACGACCCTCTGATTAACCTTCCTGAAACAATCAAGAAAGGTTTTCTTACCACGGCCCCGGCCCCGTAAAACGATGACCCAAGCTTCGGTTTGCTTTCAGTACTGGCGTCAGTTGAGCGCCCGTACCTCGATCTCCACACGTCTGTTTGGCTCAAGACACTGAATCAACTGAGCCCTTGGCTGTTGCATGTCGCACTTGACCAAGGGCTTCTCGCTGCCTTCGCCAACGGCGTCGACCAGTTCGGCAGGTACGCCCTTGCCGACCAGATAGGTCTTGATGGTTTGTGCTCTCTGCTTGGACACCTGCATGTTGCTTTGCGGGTCGCCCAGTTGGTCGGCGTGACCGGCAATGATGATCTTGCCGATGTTGGGCGTGCTTAGCAGCTTGCCGGCAATTGCGCTCAACTGGCCCTGACCTTCGGTTTTCAGGCTCTGGAAATCGGCACGACCGAAGGCGAACAGGGTGTCCGATTCCAGGGTAATGGTCTCGATGGCTTTCAACGATTGAGTCAGCAGGCTATTGATGTAGTTGCGCGAACTGGACGTCAGGAACGCATTGTCGAGAATGCGTGGGACGTCCAGCTCATGAATCTGATCGCTGTAGAAATTGATCTGCCGACTGGCGTACTCGTAATCCTGATTCACCCCTGCGTCGCCGCTTGAAGAGAGGTTCTTGCCGGTCTGGCGCGCGATGGCCGGATACCAGTAATCAGGCATCTTCGCTTTCAGGAACGCAGGGTCTGCTTTTTCACGTTGAGAGCGCGACAGCATGACGTAGGTGTCCAGCGTGGCTTTGCCGAAGTTGGCGATCGATTGCGCACGGTTGTCGGGCGGCAGTGCTTTTGGCTCGACACTGTCCACGCCAGTCACCGGCATCAGATCTTTGGCATTGCGCTGATAGACCTTGATGGTGGTCAACAGATACAAGGAGCGCGTGAGGTTATCAGCGGTCGGCTTGAGCATCACGCTTTCCAGGCGGTTGAAGTACCGCGTACGCAATAGTGGCTCGACGTCATAACCCTGATAAAGGCCGAGACGCAGGCTCAGAGGTACACCTTCGTCGTGGTGTCGCCCGTAATACAGCGATGTCCAGAACCGCATGCGATCCAGCGTCTGCCATTCGGTGTACTGACCGGTTGCCTTGCTGTCGTCGACGGCTGCTTGTGCAAGTTCGGTGGAGATGGTCTGAATGTTGTCCTTGTTGTTCCAGTACGACCAGCCCCAAAGGCTGCACAGCAACACGGCAATGGCGCTGGCGCCACCGACCCAGGCGGCCTTGCGGCGGCGTTCGCGGTGATTAGTGGTGTACAGCGCTACCAGGTGCTGGTCCGGGATAATCACTTTGCGGAACAGGCTGTTGATGAACAGCGGATGCGGCTGGGCATTGCCGTTGGCCACATCCTGCTCGCTTTCCAGCAGGAAACGCTCAGTGACATGGCGTGCATGCCCGCCCATTTCCGGCTGGTCGGCATCCAGTGCGCTGGTGAAGTAGAAACCGCGTAGCAGCTCTGCATTCTGATACGGGTTGGCGCGCAGCAGCGCATCCACGAACAGGCTCAGGCGCGGTTTCAGGGCTTCAAGTTCCAGCGGGAAGCGATACACCGCATTGTCCTGACGAGTGATCTGGATGTCCTGAGTCACCAATTGATAACCGGCGACCTGTTTCCAGTAGCTGATCAGCTCATCCATTGCCACGCCAAAGCGCTGACCCCAGTCGGCTTTCTCATAGCCTTTGTGGGAAAAGGTTTTGCCCATCACTTCGCCACGCGAAGCGTCGTCCAGCTGCCGATAGAAAGGTGCAAAGCCCGGCACCAGGTCGCACTTGGTGAAGACCAGGTAGACAGGCAGTCGTACTTCCAGCAGCGAATGGGTTTCCTGAATACGTTCACGGAGACGTTTGGCGATACGTTCCTGATCTTCGACGGACGATTGCAGAATGTCGTGGATGCTGACAGTCACGATCAGTCCGTTGAGCGGACGACGCTGACGATGCTGACGCAGCAACTGCAGGAACGCACGCCATTTGCCGGCTTCTTCCTGGTCGTTCATGTACCGGCCAGCGGTGTCCAGCAGTACGGCTTCGGAGCTGAAGAACCAGTCGCAGTTGCGCGTTCCTCCGAGCCCGGAGACGCGAGCGCCTTCGCGTTCGGCATAGGGAAAGTTGAGCCCGGACTGATAGAGCATGGTGCTCTTGCCCGCTGCGGGCTGGCCAACCACCAGATACCACGGCAACGCATAGAGGGCATCCTTGGCGTTGGTGCCGCGCGGCTTGTTGCTGTGCAGACGCTCAATGCTTTGCAGAAGGCGCTCGCGTAGCAGACTGATTTCTTCGCGGTCGGCCGGGCTTGCATTGAGCACGGCCTGATCGGCGTCTTCGCGCAGTAGACCTTCCAGGTTGTGATGCCGTGAAACGCCCCGATACATCAGCAGTACATAACCTGCCGACAGCAACAGGAACACACCGATACCGGTCAACAGGCTGTTCAATGAGCTGAAATCGAGGGCGCGACCAATGCTCCAGACGATGAAAATCGTCAGGAAGAAGAACACCCCGAGAATGTAGGGCTGGTAACGCAGAAAGTAGTATTTGATTTTATTCATACGGACTTCAAATCCAGCACATCGACAAAACGGTCGATAACGTCATAAAGAGGTCGGTCCATGTCCGCAAACACATGACTCCGATGGTGTTCGTCGAACGCCTCGAAGGGCTCCAGCACGTCATAGTTTTCCGATCGGTCGCCAGTACCTGTCACTACGCGATATACCCCCGTGGTGTTGCGCGATGGAAAACAGAACAGTCTGGGACGCATGAAGTCATCCGCCAGAATGCAGATTTGCGGCACAGCATGATCTGTAGCCATGCGCGTCAACCAGCTGACCCATAGATCGGCGGTCGGGTTTTTCAAACCCCGCTCGGCGGGCAATGGCAGCGAAATACCAATAGGTGCCTGGTGATACATGGGACGGCCCAGCGCTTGCAGTCGTGTCAGTACGGCGTTGGTAATGAATTCCGGGTAGGAGCTTTCAAGCGATCTTGCAATGTCGCGTAATGTGAAGTTCACCAGAAACTTGTCGTGCACGCGGCGGAACAGTTCGAAGTCCTGACTTTGCAACGGTCGCAGCGCCCTTATGCGCTCGAAGACAACCGCTGTGGACTCCCCTTGGGCCGCCATATGCAGCAAAGGTTTTATCTGGGCGCAGAACAGTTCGCTGAGTGTGAATGGGTTCACGAATAGCCCTGCGTCGCTGGACTTTACCGTTTGAAAGATGAAAAACGGATAACGTCGCTCACTGGAGTCTCTGGAACTGATCAGACCGCCGACCAGCCAGTTCCCACTGCGCGCACGGTAGCTGAAGAAGCACACCGGCAAGCGGTCGAACAGCGTGCGCCAGTCTTCGCTCTGTTGCATGGAAGCGAGCGCTCCCTGCAGCCACGCGTCGAACTCGCACACGTCATCACCGGCACCATGCAGGCTGACAAAGTCCGGGCTTGCAGGCACTTTTCCAAAGCAGCCGATCATCGTCTGCGCCCCCTTTGCGCCGTGTACATCCTCACTTGGTCCGCCCGTCAGTTGCATTGAGCGCGCTCAGTGCCTTCACGTTTGCAAGATCGGTCAGCTTGACGCCGCCGTAGTTGCGAACCACCAGGCTGACCGGTCCTTTGGCGGTGTTCCAGCTAAAACGCTGCTGGATGCCGTCCAGATCGCTGACGCGTGCACTGTCGTTCATGCGCAGCAGACCCCAACGGCCCGTATAGTCGAACACGGTAATGCGCTCGCCAGTCAGCGTGACCACGTCCAGACGTGCGCCCGGTGCAGTCGTGGTGCCTGGCCACGAGAAACGGTTCCAGCTGGTCCTGCCGTTGCGGTAGTGCTGTTCCTGACCATCAAGCGTGAAGATGATGTCAGTGAAATAAGCCGACGGCTCAAGCATGATTTCGAAGCCGTTGTCCTTGTCCGACAGGCTGGCAATGACTTCGCCCAGCGAGCTGGCCTTGTCGATGTTGCTGACCATTTTCGGATTGACCAGAGGAGCCGCTTTGGCGTCGCTGCTCATGCCCAGCCCTTCGCCACCGGACAGGTTGCCGATCTCGTTTCGTTTGAAGTTCGGCAGCAGCCCGGATTCAGGGTCCACGAAACGCTGCAGATCCTTCACCGAAGCCTCATTGCGGCTGTCAGCTGAAATCGGGTAGCGGTGAGCCATGACTTGCTCCCAGGGCTTGGCGACCTGCTGAGCCCAGGCTTTGGCGATCTGCTCGCCAGCCGGATCCCGCAGGGTTTCCCAGGCGAACTGGATCGGCAGGCTGAACAAACCCTGCAGCGAATTGGACAGACCGCCCTGGCTCGTGTCGACCGTGGTTTCGACGTAGTTACGCACACTGGTGACTTCGCTTGGCTGACCTTCGAGCGTTTCGCTGATCAACTGCTTGCTGCTCTTGCCAACATCCTGAGAGCGCTGGATGTTGTTCATCCGCACTTTGAGCTTGCGCAGCGCAGCCAGGTAACGATCCATGATGGTGCTGTCGGCGCCCTCGGCGTTTTGCGCCGCGAAGACACGCGATACCGGCTCGAAACGTTTGGCAAGACTGCCGTCATCGACCGCTGGCAGTGGCGAAATCAGAACGCTGGCTGCGGCTTCCTTGTTGTCAAAGATGCCGCTGACCTTGCCCCAGAACCCGTCATCGCGTTTGACGCCGACCTGCTGCGCTTCGCGCGGGGCGGGTACGTCCCACTGAGTGTTGTCGTTGACCGCAGACAACAGCAGTTTGACCGGCGAGTTGCGCACATCGCTGAGCAATGACAGTTGCTGTGTGGCGTTGGCCATGTCGGTGAAGCGACGAACGCCTACGCTGTCCACCATCGTGTACCAGGCTTGCGTGTAGTCACGCTTGTAGCGCGCCATGAACTCGCGGACGAAATTCGCCTTTTGTACGACGCTGTCGCCGCCCTCGCCATCGAGCACCCAGTCGGTCTCATTACGCAGGTTGCCGGAGACCATCTTGATCAACTCGGGCTTCACGAACTCTTCCCAGCCTTGGCGGGTAAAGATCGCGGGCACCGCTTCCGAACCGTAGAGCAACTGGCGACCCGGCATTGGCACCAGATCGTTCAGGCCGATGGCCGGGAACTGGCGGCTGGATTCCAGCTGCAGACGCAGGTACTCGCGATCCACCAGCGAGCTGGAGATCATGAAAAACTTCAGACTCTTTCTGGTTTCATCGATCAACTGTTCGTTGCGCGGCAAGGCAGGTGCCTGACCGTTCTTGAGCAGTTGCACGTAAACCGGTGAGTTGTCCTGAATCACGTCTTCGCTTATTGGATTCGCCTGATTGGCCATGCCTGACCAGGCCACTGGCAACGCGACATCGACGAACTCGGTTTCCGGGTGCGCAGATGGCTGGGTCAGAATCAGATAGAGCTTGAGGGCGTTATATGACTCGATGATGGATTCGACTTGCCGTTCATCCAGTCGCCCCAGCATTTCCTCCGACAGCGACAGGCCGCCCGTGGTGGCCGACAGTTCAGCTGCATCGTTGGCAGTCGCCGGGTTGCGCAGTGCTGCGATGGCTTCGGTACGCGTCTGGTTGGCCGTGCCTCGGGCCGCGCCGGTCAGGCGTCCGGTCACATCGCTTGTGCTGCGAGGGATGCTTCCAAGACTGGTAGGGCGACCTGCCGCAATATTCTGAGTCGTACGATCCAGCAGCTTTTTGCCTTGAGCACGCGCCTTGCCGTTTTTGCCGTCAGGGCGAGCCGGTGTTGCACCAAATCCGTACTGCGGGTCCATGGTTTTGGCAAACTCGTTGAACTCGCGCATCTGCAATTGCAGCTTCATCGTGATCGGTTCAAGCGCCTGGGTCCGCAATTGTTGCAAGTAGGCGTTCTGCGTGGCGAGGTAGATGTCATCACCCCGATACAGACCACCGCTCAGTTGCAACGGAACGCCTTTGATGCGGTACTTCTCGATGGCTGCCAGTTGGTTGCGCAACAATTCCAGACCTTCGCCGGAAGCAAGACGCTGCGCACGGTCAGGTGACTGCTTGAGTTCGGTCAGCTGTTTGCTGATCGACGCCAGCCATTCACGATTGTTCTGGAATGACAGGGCTTGCAGTCCGATGAACGCCAGTCCGACGAACAGGGCCACTGCGATAACGATCGGCCCAATCGATCTGTCACGACCAAAGCGTGATTGATAAAGCGTCAGGTCGCGATCCGGAAAGATGACGCGTCGGAATGTGTCGGTGATGAAGTAACTGCGCTCACCGGTTTTGATGTTGTCGCTACGCGTCGCGGGATCGCTCTCAGGCTCTGGTCGCAGGGCAAAAGATTCCGCAAGGCTGTCCTCGTAGACATGAGCCAGTTGCTTGTCAGTCTGAAGCGCGCTGGTGAAATACAAGCCACGCAACAGGAGCTGCGCGCCGTTGTGATTGCTGCGGGCGAAGTGCTGAAGAAACTGTTCAAGTATTACCGACAGCTCGGCGAAATAGTTGGGGAAGTTCAGCAGGGCACTGTTGGCGTCCGCGCCCAGCGCTATGATTTGGGCGTCGACATAACGACGGACATGGCTCTGCAGGTTCTCGAGCTTGCTGTCGAGTACGCTGCGCAGACCTTCGCTGCGAATCTCCGACAGACCGAACGTCATGCCCAGCGGCTGCTGGCGTTCATGCAGGTCAAGGCCCTCGAATGCCTGACTGAAGCCCGGCAGTTGGTCGGTCTTGCTCAGCATCAGGTAGATCGGCGGGTTGGCGTCCAGGCATTCGGTGTACTCCTCGATGCGCGACACCAGTCGAGCAGCAAGGTCGTTACGCTCGGAGGCGCTTGACGCCAGCAGCTCCGGCAGGCTGACAACCAGCACCAGGCCATTAACCGCAGCTTTACTACGCTGCTTCTTCAGCATGCGCAGGAAACCGGCAAACTCACTGGCTGACTGATCGTCACGCAGGTAGCGGCCAGCTGTATCGATCATTACGGCTTCAGGGCTGAAGTACCAGTCGCAGTGCTGGGTGCCGCTTTGATGTTCGTTGGCGCTGCTGGCAATGCTCGCAGACAGGCCCGAACGGGTCAGCAGCGAGGTCTTGCCGGCGGCGGACATGCCGATGACCAGATACCAGGGCAGATCGTAAAGTGCGGACGAACCACCGCCACCGGCCGAGCGATCAGTGCGCAGCATGGCAATCGCGTGCTTGAGGCGCTCACGCAGCACTTGCTGATCGCGGAACTCGCCTGTGGATTTCAGCGATCGATCAACCTCGATCTGGACCAGATTCTCAAGGTTGTGCTCGGTGCGAATCCGCTTGTACTGACGCAGCACAATCAACAACAGATAGAAGGCGCTGATGATTGCCATCGCTTCGAGCGTGTAATCGCGCAGCCAGATGACGCGAGGTGCGACAAACCAGCAGACGGCCAGGCTCGCCAGCCACAAGACCGGGACGAGGAACCAGAAACTTTTTAACAGGCGCAATAATGTCTTCATGTCTTCCTGACTCGGTTACCTGATCTGGACTCAAGCATTGAACAGTTGGCTGATTTGTTCGGCCAACGCGGCCACGTCCTTGCCCAGCAACCAGTCAAGGGTCAGATAGACACCCAGGCAGACGATTGCAATGAGCACCAGATAAAGCCAGACAGGAACTTCATGACGAAGCATCTGCGAAACCTGGTCGGGCAACGCCCAGTCAGGCGAAAGCGCCTTTGGCGTTTTGCGATGCCGGGCGATGTCCTGGCCCAGCGTATTGGCCAGATAGCGCAACTGATCTTTCTGCCCCAGCCCGTACTTGCCTTCGAAACCCAACGCCAGGCACAGGTGGTAAACCTCAAGCACGTCGAGATTCTTTTTCACGTCGGCGCGCAGAGAATCGATCTTCTCGAAGAAACCTTCGCCTGCCAGATGAACGCCGAAATAGCGAAATTGCAAAGGCTGTAGCTCGAAATGACGACGCAGATCGTTGTCACCCGAACGCAGCACGCTTTCATCGAGAAAGGCACACAGCGCGTACTGGGTGTCCTTGACCTGATCAACGCTGTAGTTGGCGCTACGACCTTCACGCTCCAGTGTGGCGAAGAACGTTCCGACACTGGCTTCGAATGCATCCACCGAAGTGACCTGGCGGCCACGGCGCACGATCAGCGCCATGCTGATGAAGTCCTGAACCAGTTCTTTGAGGGTAGGTTTTTCGGTTGCGGCCGCAGCGGCACCTTGCATTACGGCTTCAGTCATTTGAGTACCGCCATCAGTTCAAGCTTGAGATTGGTAAAGGCGCTGGGCGCATAAAAGGAGATAGCCTGAGCTTCCATCATTCGCTCGTAGACTCGCCCATGGGGCTCTATGGAGAAATAGTGGTTGTCCAGGCGCACCGGAATGGCATTGGGCAGACGAGTCGAGTGATTCAGCGTGACGCCCGGCATGGCGCTGTTGACCACCACCTCGATGTCTTCTGGCGAGCCGACCTTGAATGCGCGCGGCACCAGCTCCAGCAGGCTGGAACCTGGCATGTCGGCGTGGACCGAAATGTAAAAGTCGGCTTCTGCCAGGCGCGGGTCCAGCAATTGTCCCTGCCAGTACGACGGCTTGGTCTGCGAGAGATTGATGATGATGCACTGGTTCGGGATCACGTTATCCAGCAGAACCCGAATCATCTCGTCCAGCTTTACCAATGAAGCGGCCGGGTCGTGATGATCGTATTCGGGAATGTCGTGAAGCTGCGTATCCAGCGAGAATGTCAGCAGGCCACCGGCCAGCTCCGCAAGAAACAGGTACAGCCGCTCTGGATGCAGACGCGGGTGCGCGAGTAAATGCGCCAGATTGGGGTAGGCGCGGTTCACTGTATTCAACAGCCAGAACAGCGTGACATCGCTGGAACCGAATTCGGCGATCTGGTCGGCACGTTCACGGCGCCGTCCGGAAAGAGCCTTGCTCTTGGCCTGCAGCACGCCAAGCAGACGCTTGCCCAGACCAATCAGCGTGTCGTGTGTGCCGACATGTAGCGTCGGGTGTACGAAATGGGCATCAAGGTTGAAGCCGCCGATGTTGTTGCGCGTAAGGCGTGCAATCGGGCAGTAGCTGTAACCGTCCAGATTGTCGCCGTCGATCAGCATCACGACGTTCAGGCGCAGACTGGTAATTTCGTTTTCCAGATCACCTTCGTTGAGGTCCGGCAACGTATCGAACTGCTTGCGAAAGCGACGTGCGCTCTTCTGTTCCTGACCGTCTTCGACGTAGTTCAGGCCAAAAGGCTCTGGCAGTTTCAGCGCTGCGTAAACCTTGAGTTCGTTGCCCTTGAGCAGACTTTTCAAGTCGCGAGCGGCTGGCAGCGGGTCATGCTGCGGGGCGTCGTACAGGCTGCCATCGGGAAATACCAGCTTCAGGCGTTTCAGTTGCAGAGAGCCTGTGGCCAGCGCCTCTTCATCGACTTGAAGCGTCTGCACGCCCCAGTGAAACGGGGTACTGCGCAACGTCGACTCGGCGAGCTGATGTTGATGAAATTCATCCTGATATTGGAAATGTTGTGGCAAAAGGAACATGCCTTCCGACCACATCACTCGGCTTTGCTTACTCATTTGGCGCCTTCCAACAGAGAATTGAATGTTGAGTCCATCGCCTTTTGCGCAGAGTTGCCGACAGCGTCTCCGGTTTTCTCGATGGCGGAATCCTGAACACGCTCGGTCAGGCTCTTGCCTGCAGGCTGAGCGGGCTGCGCCGGTTTGGCTGCCTGCGCTGGTTGTACCGGCGTCGCTGGCTGTGGGGGTTGTGTCGGCAGCGAGTTGGACTTGGCGAACTGCTCTTCAGTCTTGAGCTTGTTCAACACATCTACGCCACGCACGGCGAGGATGTAGTTGTTATCCACCAGCACGCGTACGCCGTCGGACGAGAACCAGATACCGTCCTTGCGAAGCGAATTGGCGTCAAATGCCACTTTCCAGCGACTGTCCTGATCGGTTCGGAAGAACGCCGCAATGCCCACGTAGGAGGCCGCCGGGTTCAATGGCCATTGATCGGTCTGTCCCATGCCTGGCAGCAGGATGAGTTCACGACTTTCAACCAGCGTATTGCCCAGCGCCTTCTGCGGGTCATCCCAAAGGGTGTCGGCATTGATCGACTCGAAGCGCTCAAGCGACGACAGTTGATACACGCGCACGACCACCGAAAGCGGCTTGCCTGACTCGTCCGGGTTGAGCGAGTTGCCCCCGTCGGATGTCAGGATCACCTTTTCGTTGTCGCCGAACATCATGTCGCCGGCCCAGGTGTCGTCCATGCGCTTTGCGACACGGTCCGTCACGCCGCACGCGGACAGCGCCATCATCATTGCCAGAACAGTCAGACACTGTGCCAGGGCTTGCTTCGAGGAACGAATGCCTTGAAGTCTATTACTCATGACTTGCTACCTATGGGTGATCAATTACATCAGGCTGTAGGCGAAATCGCCGTCGCTTCCCAGCTCGATGGTCAGGCTCTGGATCGGTTTGTCCTGCGCCATTCGCTCCAGGACGCGCTGAGCGAGTTCCGGCATGAGGGTCTTGGACAGAATGTTGTCAATATTGCGTGCGCCGCTGTCGACTTCCGTGCAGCGCGAAGCGATGGCCTTGACCAGCGCCTCGTCGTAACGCAGAACCGCTTGATGATTGCGTTCGAAACGCTTGCGAACGCGCTCCAGTTTCAAGCCGACGATGCGTTCCAGAATCTCGTCCTGAACCGGGTAGTAAGGCACGATGGTCAGACGGCCAAGGAAGGCGGGTTTGAATACCTGATTCAGCTCGTCACGCAGACCCTCGACGATGTCATCGGGCGTTGGCTTCTGCTCGGCATTCAGGCACCACTGCATGATGCGGTCAGTACCGGTGTTGGATGTCAGGATGATCACCGTATTACGGAAGTTGATCTCGCGACCTTCGCCATCGTCCAGAACGCCTTTATCGAAGACCTGGAAGAACAGTTCGAGTACGTCCGGGTGCGCTTTTTCCACCTCGTCCAGCAACACGACGCTGTATGGCTTGCGTCGAACCGCTTCGGTCAGTACACCGCCTTCGCCGTAACCGACATAGCCCGGTGGCGAGCCTTTCAGGCTGGAGACCGTGTGCGCTTCCTGGTATTCGGACATATTGATGGTGATGACGTTACGTTCACCGCCATACAGCGTGTCAGCCAGCGCCAGCGCGGTTTCAGTCTTGCCGACGCCACTCGGACCGAGCAGCAGGAAAACACCAATCGGCTTGTTCGGATCTTCCATGCGGGCACGGGAAATCTTGATACGTTTGCCGATTTCTTCCAGTGCATGATCCTGGCCCAGTACACGCTCACCCAGCAGAGCGGGCAGGCTTTGTACGGTATCGATTTCGTCGCGCAGCATCTTGCCCAACGGAATACCGGTCCAGCCCGAAATCACTTCACCAATGGTGCCGCCATCTACCAGCGCATGAACCAGTGGTTGCTCGCCCTGCACACTGCTCAGTTCGGCGCGCACGGCGGAAATCTCATCGGCATTCGGAGTATCGGTGCTCAGCGCGCCAAGCTTCTCGACCAGCTCCAGTTCACGTTTCCACTGTTGCTCCAGCGATTCACGGGTCTGTTGCTCGGTTTGCAGCTCTTCGTTCAGGGTCGCAAGACGACGGGCGTGATCGCTGCCCTTGGCGGCTTCCTTCTCCAGCACTTTGATTTCAGCCTGAAGGTTATCGATCTGACGCTTGCAGTCTTCCAGCGCGCCTGGTTGGGCAGACTGGCCCAGAGCAACGCGTGCGCAGGCCGTGTCCAGTACGCTGACGGCCTTGTCCGGCAACTGGCGGCCCGTGATGTAGCGGTTGGACAGGCGCACGGCTTGTACCAGCGCTTCATCCATTACCGTGACCTTGTGGTGTTCCTGCATCTTCGCCAGCAGGCCGCGAAGCATGTGGATCGCCTTGTCTTCGTCCGGCTCTTCGACTTTTACGACCTGGAAACGACGCGCCAGGGCGGCGTCCTTCTCGAAGTACTTCTTGTATTCCGCCCAAGTGGTGGCAGCGATAGTGCGAAGTTCGCCACGGGCCAGCGCTGGTTTGAGCAGGTTGGCAGCATCGTTCTGTCCGGCCTGACCGCCCGACCCGATCAGGGTGTGCGCTTCGTCGATGAACAGGATGATCGGGTGCAGGCTGCGCTTGGTTTCCTCGATGACGGATTTGAGGCGATTTTCGAATTCGCCTTTGACACCCGCACCGGCCTGCAACAGCCCCAGGTCCAGTGTGTGGATCGCCACGTCCTTGAGTACGGACGGCACGTCGCCCTGAACGATGCGCAGCGCCAGACCTTCAACGACGGCAGTCTTGCCCACGCCCGCTTCGCCGGTGAGGATGGGGTTGTTCTGACGGCGACGGGTCAGGATATCGACCATCTGCCGCACTTCAAACTCACGCCCCAACACCGGATCGATACGACCTTCACGTGCGCTCTGGGTCAGGTTGACGGTGTATTGATCAAGCGCAGGCGTCTTGCCATTGCCCTTGGTGGCTGCACCTGTGCTGGCGTCAGCGCTCGCCAGCGGCTTGCTCAGTCTTGTCTCGGGGCTGCCTTCTACCAGCGCGCTCAGGTTCAGGCGTAGATCGTCAGCGTTGATCTTTTCCAGTTCCGGAGCCGAACCGATGACCACGCGACGCAGGGCGTCATCGTCTAGTAGCGCCTGAATCAGGTGCCCGGTGCGGATTTGCGCCTGACCAAATTCGATGGACGCCAGCACCCAGGCCTGTTCGATCATGCGGGTGATGTGCGGAGACAAGGCTGGCGTACGTGTGTTGCCTTTCTTGAACGTTCCCAGGGAAGTCACAAGCTGCGCTTGCAGGCGATCAGGCACAACGTCGTAGTGACGCAGGATCACCGGCAGGTCGTTGTCGTTGTTGTCCAGCAGTTGCAGCAGCAAATGCTCGACCTCAACGTCGTAATGATTTTCCGACAGGCACAGTGCAGCGGCGCTTTCCGTCGCAGTACGGCTGGTTTCGTTCAGCTTGGCAAACAGGGACTTCAGGTTCACAGGGAGACCCCATCAAAAGGAATTTGGAAAAGGGCGCAACGTGAGGGCTCCACGTCAACACCGGGACGTTTGAGCCAGCCGAGCCAGCCCAGAGAAACATTGCCCTGGCCACCCAGACGGGCCGCGGGTACCGCTTCGCGCTTGAGCCTGGGAGCAATCTGGAAGTCCAGTTCTGCACCCACGTAAAAGCGCACCAGTTCAATAAGCTTTTGGTAATCCTTGGTGCCCGGCTGGAACCGTTGGTAGTCGGCCAGCTCCAACGGCCCTAATTCGATACGCACGCACGACTGGTAATCCCAGACACGGTTACCCGCCACAGCGCTATTGCCCAATACAGCGTTCTTGCGACCGAGCTGGGTGCATTGGGAGCTGTCGAGCTTCAACCAGCGACCTGCGAACGGCTTGACCTTGAAGGGCAGCGAGAAATAAAAACTCAGCATGACTTCCAGGTTCAGGCTATTGCGTGGCTTCTGAGCAAACATGCCCGAGAAATAGCTGAACAGTTCGCGGCGCAGCGGTGAGTCGCTCTTTTCAAATTTCTGCTTCTGCGCCTCGGGACCTAATCCCACCAGATTGAGCAGATAACGATCAAAGTTCGACGTGCCGTTGCGCTCGTATTCGATGTAGAACTTGTACTTCTGCCAGGCTTCGTAAAACAGCGTGGTCATGCGATGCGAAAAAATGTCCAGGAACGCATGCGCGGCATCGTCCCGATACTGAATGTGACGGTCGATCAACAGCTCGGTGTACGGGCGCGGCAATACGCCCGACGGTCCGACAAGCCCCATGAACGTGACCTGCACCTCGGACAGCGGCAGCCCGGCTGCAGAAACCTTGCCTTCGCGTTCGAACTGCAGGTCACTGACTTCACTGGCAGGGAAGTTGAGCGACAACTGCGAACGAAAGCGCAGCGGGTCTTCATGCGGCCTGGTTTCCAGGTCCATGCGCCCGTTCCTGCTGTAATGCAGGCGGAGCAAACGCACCAACTGGAAAAATTCGAATCGGTGCGGCTCAGCCCTTGCCTGGTCGATCAGACCAGGGGTTGATCGCCTGTTCGCGGGGGCCATTGGACCACTCTCTTTTCGCGCTGCAAGGTGCGAAGGGTTAATTGGGTAAAGCTGTTCATCGAGCAGTACTGACCGAAGAAGTGATCGAGCACCATGCCAAACAGAAATACACCGCTGCCGGTGTACTGACTCTCATCGAACTTCAGGGTGATGCCGACGCCGCGCACGAAGTTCGGACGCGGGTGACCGATACGCGCGACCACCGGTTCGCTGCTGACCGACACAATCCCGTTGATCTGCTTGCGGATCGCCGAAACGTTGCGGTAGTTGTAGAGCGACAACAGTTCGAGCAGCACTTCACGGCCTTTCGAAACCAGCGACATATGGTTGAGCGAAAGGTGGGAGATCAGACGCCAGATCACTCCGCTGCCCAGCGGAACACGCACGGTTGCTGTCGGTTTGCGCAAGCAGCGAATGTCCTTGACCACTGAGTTGGACGGGATGTTGAAATCCCCGCGCTCACCGCCAAACGGCAGCATCAGGGGCAGGTCACGATTGCTGCAAGTCAGTCGAATGCTGAGTGTGTCGTTATTGGAGTCGATCAGTTCCAGATCGCGATCCACGACACGAATGAACATGTTCGAGCCATCGTTATGGCGCGTCTGTACGGCGCGGCGACGTGCGATCCAGAAACTCTGCCCCGGACCCTGATCGCCACGCGGTTCGAAGAATGGATGGCAGGTGCCGACCTGATCGGCACCGTTGATCTTCTTCACGCGGCGCACACGATCAATCGATACCACTTCAGCCGAACTCTGCAGCCGCACATCCGGAGTGACCGCATATTCGTGCTGGGTGTGAGTCAGCTTGATCGGCTCGGCCTGCTGGCGGAACAGGTTGATGATCGGCGTGCAGTTGAGCTTGAAATTGTTGCGCCCGATGTTTTGAGTCAGGCGCACAAGGCGGTCGGTCAAATCGTAATCGGAAAAGTAGAAGTTGACCTCTACCTTGGCGATTTCCTTGCCCGCCAGAATGCGTTCGAAACCCGAAAGGTCGAAGAACATGAACTTGTCGGGGAACGTGAAATACTCATGCAGCAGGCGGTAGCCCAGAAACGAGCGTTCCGAGTAGTCCACCAGACCTTCGTCCAGCCCATAGCCCACTGACTTCAGGGATCCTGCCGGCAGCACGACCTCGCGAACCCTGCCTTCGTCTTCGAACGACAAGGTCGCCTTGGCCAGATTGTTGAACAGCAGTTCGTACAGCTGATGCATCAGTGTGCTTTCGCCATCAAGGAAAAAGCGCAGGCTGTTCAGTTCCATCTTGCCAAACATGACGTCTGACGTGGCACCAAGGCCAATACGCAGACGCGCGATCAAATCAGCACTGTGGCCGTTGAACGCGGAGCGCTCCATCTCTACGAAGGACGCGCTTTGCACTGCCACCGGCCACAACTCGACCGGGTAGCACGTACGGAATTTGCACACCACGCCATCAATGGGAGTCGCATGCAGCTCGGTATGTCGAGCGACGCGATAGGCTTCAGTCACCTTTTCCTGTTTGCCGAGATTGAACTCGACAATCGACATCGATGGGGTAGGGCGCAGGTAATGGGGGTAAAGCACCTCAAGAAACGATTCGACGATTTCAGGAAACTCGTCATCGAGTTTCTTGTGCACGCGCGCAGACAGGAACGAGAACGCCTCGATCAGTCGCTCGGTGTGCGGGTCCTCGCAATTGTCACCTTCAATCAGCAGTCGCGAAGCAATCTTCGGATACTGAGTGGCGAACTCCTGGCCCAGAAAGCGCAGGTGCGAGAGTTCCTTCTCGTAATAGGGCAGCAGATCGTCGAGCATCAGTTGAGGTTCTGCACTTTGTATTCCTGAGTGTTGACCTGCAGCACCGCGTCAAAAGAAACCTGGCGCGAAATGTCCTGCAGGCGCAGTACTGCGTCTACGCGAAATGTGAGCATGCGTTGGCCGGTCTGTTGTGCAAGCAACTGTACTTTCACACTGCGAAAGCGCCGGTCCCCGACCGTAATCGCTTTCTCCAGCTGGCGCTGAATCAAGAGACGGTCCTGTGGGTCGAGAACGCTTCTGCTGGTGAAGTCGGGCATGCCATAGTCCAGGATGGTGCCGCCCAGATTGGCAAAACCTTCCAGCTCGCCCGCAACCAGGGACTGGCGAGTGTTCACCAGAATCTCCAGGTCGCGGACGATGCTGGCCTTGTAATCGGCCAGCGAGCAAAGACGTTGCGATGACGCTTCCATGGACTGATGCGGTCGATCGTCCAGCAATCGATCCAGCAAAGAAGGCAACAGCTTGTGTTGACTACTCATGTTGCCTCCCTGGCTATGTGATGGATCAGCCGCGAGTCGATTGCGGCAGTTCGGCGACCAGACGCAGCGACGCCGTCAGTTCATCCAGTTGGTAGTGCGGACGCAGATAAGTCACGGCCTTGTAAACGCCCGGCTTGCCAGGAACTTCGAACACTTCTGCGCGTGCTTCGCGCAGCGGGAACTTGGCCTTGGCTTCCTGGCTGGCGGTGTCATCCAGCAACACGTAGCTCGACAGCCACTTGTTGAGGAACAGTTCGACGTCCTTGCGGGACGCGAAGCTGCCGATCTTGTCGCGCATGATCGCTTTCATGTAGTGGGCGATACGCGAGGTAGCGAAGATGTACTGCAGCTGCGCAGAAAGACGGGCGTTGGCGTTGGCAATATCGGTGTTGTATTGCTTCTGCTTCTGCGTCGACTGGGTACCGAAGAACGCGGCGTAGTCGGTGCCTTTACAGTGAACCAGCGGAATGAAACCCAAGTCCGACAGTTCTTTTTCGCGACGGTCAGTGATGGCGATTTCAGTCGGGCATTTGAGCGCGATTTCACCGTCATCGGTCTTGAAGGTGTGAGTCGGCAGGCCTTCGACCAGACCGCCGCCTTCAACACCACGAATTGCTACGCACCAGCCGTAACGCGAGAACGCGTCGGTGACACGAGTGCCCAGCGCGTAGGCAGCGTTCATCCACAGGTATTTGTTGTGGTCGCGGCCATCGACGCTTTCCACGAAGTTGAACTCTTCAACCGGCGTAGTATCCGGGCCATATGGCAGGCGACCCAGCACGTGCGGCAGCGTCAGACCGACATAGCGCGAGTCTTCGGACGCACGGAACGACTTCCACTTGGCGTATTCGACGGTGTCGAAGATCTTCGCCAGATCGCGAGGGCCTGCCATGTCGGTGAACGAGTCCCAGCCGAACAGTTCCGGCGATGCCGCCGAAATGAAAGGTGCGTGGGCTGCGGCTGCGACGTGGGAGATCTCTTCGAGCAGGTACATGTCTTCCGGGTTGCGGTTGAACTCGTAGTCACCCAGCAACATGCCGAACGGCGCACCACCGAAGGTGCCGTACTCTTCTTCGTAGATCTTCTTGAACAGCGCGCTCTGGTCGAATTCGGACGATGACTTCAGGTCACGGACCAGGTCTTTCTTCGACGCGTTGAGCAGTTGAATCTTCAGTGTGGTGCTGGTCTCGGTCTGATCGACCTGATACTTCAGGCCACGCCAGGAGGCTTCCAGCGCCTGGAACTCGCTGGCATGCATGATCTCGTTCATCTGCTCGGAGAGCATCGAATCGATTTCAGCGATACGTGCGTCGAGCACCGCGATCAGGTCCTTGCTCGGTGTCATCTCGCCTTCGAGTACCTGGGCGACCAGTTCGCCGATCAGGTCACGTGTACGAGTGCGCTCGGTTTCGGAGCGAGCCACACGGCTTTCGGAAATGATGCTGTCGAGCAGGGAAGATTGCGGTGCGAGGTTTTCAACTTCGACCAGAGCGCTGTCCTGCTGAGTTGCTGTTTGCTTGTCACTCATCGTCAGGCTCCTCCTTACTCTTTAGCGTCAGTGGCTGGAACGGCGGCTTCGCGGCCGAATTCCTTGCCCAGGGTCTTGAGCTTCTCAGTGTTCTGCAACACGTCCATCAGCAGCTCTTCCAGTTTGTCGTTGCCACCCATCTTGTTACGCAGGTCAGCCAGCTTGTTGCGCACTTCCAATAGTTTGCGCAGAGGCTCGACCTGACGAACCACGTTCTGTGGCTCGAAGTCTTCCAGGGTGTTGAAGTTGAGCTCGACGCCCAGCTGGGTGCCGTTCTTGGCCAGCGTGTTGTCGACGCGGTAAGCCAGACGCGGCTTGATGCCCTTGAGCACGCCGTTGAAGTTGTCACGGTCGATGAAGATGAACTTGCGATCCTTGAGCTTGGGCAGCGGCTCCAGAGGATTGCCGGAAAAATCGCCCAGAACGCCTACAACGAATGGCAGCTCTTTCTTTTCCTGAGCATCACCGATGTCCACGTCATAGGTGATATGGACCCGAGGCGCGCGAACGCGGTCAAGTTTGTGCTGGGTACTTTCCTTCTTCGCCATCGTCATCTCCTGTGCGAGAAACTCGCTGCAAGTCGTTTGCGTACCGGGCCTGGGACAGGCCAGGCGCGATTAGAGTCCTTCAATCGTCAGCAACAGGCGCTGACGGATTTCATCGTTCATTTCCAGAATGTTTTCCTGCCCCACCAGCTCTTCGAAACTGGAGTTGCCTGCAATCTGGGTACTGCTACGGATCACCGATTCGTCAGGCAATTCAGAGCGGACAGGTGAACTGATCACGCAAAACGGCAAATCGCCGAAGTCTTTCAGGCGTTCGAAGCTGACGGGGAAGCGCAAGCCTTCGAACAGCCGACTCATACCCGGCGACTTGCTGAGGCAGTAGAACAGGACCAGGTAATGCACCACATAGCGATACAGCTCTGCGCTGCTGCGGTTGGGGTCCTTGATCACTTTGCGAAATTGCGCCAGATCGAACGAGTTGAAGCCCACCACCCAGCGAACGGGACTGGTGATACGGATGGTCTGCCCGCTCTGTGACAGGACCATGTCGTACTCGAGCGGAAAGAGCTCGGGCGTCGTGCTGATGAGGTTCAGCGGTACTTCCAGTTCGTTGACGAGCTTGAACGGTTCCGACGAGCCAATACGGTCGTAGAGCTCTTTAAGCTCCTTGAAGTGATGCTGAGTCTCACGACCACTGCTGCGCTGCGCGCCCTGCAGGTATTCACCGAAGAATGTCTGCGGGCGAATCAACAGGGCCAGGGTCGACAGATAGTCGGAAGCCTGCACCTTGAGCGCGTCTGAAATAGCCCGCGTCTGCTTGCGCAGCTTGATCAATGCTTCAATATCGAACGTCTGAGTCATCGGTACATCGTCCTTGAACTCTTCACGACCGTTCCCCGGCTCAGACCGGGTACGTGGAAAAGCTACGAGTTTCTCGACTGCACACCTGCTCACGAAGCGGTCTCGCCATGCCTCAATTGCAAAACGCGCTGCCACGATAGAGGAGGATCCGGTACTGGCATATAGGAATCGTATAGCCAGCAATGTGGTCTATGGCAGTACTTTCAGTGGGAAAGTTCCTACAGACGGTGGATATTTTCTCGCTTTTGTTACACTAAGCAATGATGTTCATGTGCCATCACTGGTTTTTATGTTGACCCCAATACGGTCTGAAAGGCTTGTAATTCAAGGGCTTGGTGCGATTTATTGGATCCTGATTCGCCGCCTAAATAAAGCTTAAAAGGGTGAATCGATTCACTCGATTGTGACGTTTTAGAGAAAGGTAAACCGCAGTGCGCTAACTAAAGGACGATTATTTCTGAGCAAGCAAGTGATGGCATTTTCGGGGTTCAAGCCTGGATCACGAGTGATTTACTGCATATTTATGCGGTTTGCGTTAGTCAAGACCTCGAATTCTGTCATATGAAGGTTTGTATCAAGGTATAACGCAGCCCGTGCACCTATAGCCTGCATCCTTTGAGCTGCGTATACGCGCGCAATCGCCCCGGCGTTTTTGTTTCACAGACCTGTCGCGCCAGGGACAGCTACTAGATGAAGGATCTTTCGAGCCCGCCTCATGAAACTACTCAGGCTTATCGCCGCACTCATTCTGCTGCCTCTGTGCCTGAGCTTCACGGGTCTTTGGGAATTGCAGCGGGTTACTGACAGGCATCAGTTCTACACCAAGCTCCAGGACGAAATTCAGCGAGCGCGTCCCCAGCTCAGCAGGCTGATCGCGAGCCCTGAGAGGCGCGAAAACAGAATCGATATTGATGGAGAGTCCATGAGTATCGCGTCTGCATATTCGCGTTTTGAAGAGGCAGCAAATGGTCTGGATACCATGGTTTTTGTGAGCACCTTAATGAAATGGCTCGCCATAGGCGCCGCCATGCTCGGCCTGCTCGCCGCTCTGGTCGGGGCTTGCGGACTACTGGCGCTTAAAGGGTCGGGTTCTCATGCGCGTCGCTCACGCGAATTGCTGTTGCGGACTTTCAGCCGGGTTCGCCAGATTTTGCCTCTCGCGTTGGTTGGACACTTCGCCACTATGGGCACAGCGGCCGCAGCGATCCTCGGTTTCGAGGCGCTTGGGATATGGCACATGGGAGAGATGGGTGCTGGCGAGCTCAAGATTATTCTGGTGGTTCTTATGGTCGTTGCCGCTTGCCTTTATTCGATTTGGCAAATGGGACATCAACTGCGTGTCGTGCTGCGCATGTTCGAACCGACTTCGATGCCGATCGTGGGGCGAGTGGTAACTCCTGAAGAGGCGCCTGTTCTCTGGGCCTATGTAGGTGATCTGGCGCGTCGGCTCGGCGCACTATTCCCGGATCATATTGTGCTGGGTGTTGCAGACGGTTTTTACGTGACCGCGAGCGACGCCTCGGTGCAGCCAATGGCTTTACCGCTAAAGGGTCGCACACTGCACATACCAATGATCTATCTGGGAGTGATGGACGCTGCAGAGATCAGCGCTGTAATTGGTCGTGAGCTCGCGCATTTTGCTGGTGAAGAAAGCGAGCACAGTCTGCGCTTCCTGCCCATCCATGAAGGCATTGGTCGCAGCCTGGATGTGATCGCCGAAACCATTACGTTCAGTGGCCTGCTCCAGCGCACCATCCTGCGACCTGCGCTCATGCTGGGTATTTATTTTTTGGAGAGCTTTGACAATGCCGTCAACCACTGGAGTCGTACACGTGAGCTGGCCGCCGATATGGCAGCTGCCAGTCTGGGGGGAAATGCTGCAGCTGCATCAGCGTTAGTACGCATTTCGGCCATCCAGCCGCTGCTTCAAGAACGCCTTGATGTACATATGACGTATGCCATGAACTCAATGTCTGATCGCGTAATGTCCAAAGATTTGCCGACCGCCGTGATCACCGAGCTGGCAGGGCAGCCTGTGACCTTGCCCGACAACCAACTGACCTTTCAGCTTTCGCACCCCTCGGACACGCATCCTTCGAACGCCGAGCGCATCGTTGGGTTGCAGGCGGCTGCGGATGATGCGATTCGCGCAGGGATCAGGCCTATTATCGCAGCCCATGCGTGCGCCGCGATGAATCAATACTTCATCAATCCTAAGGCGGTGCGTACAAGCCTTACCAAGGCGTTCATCGCGTACTACGTGGATCACGATATGGTGATTGTCAAAACGCTGCGTACGTAAGGCGGCAGATAACAATGCCTTCGAAGACGTGTCCGTTGGAGCTATGCAGATTATGGAGCCATTAACGGTGGTACATGATGAGTCGTTGCCATGCCAGCGTCCGCCATTTTGAAGCCCGCCTCAATCGCGGCCCAATTAACGTCCCCGATGTCAAATCATCATTGTGGCTGTTTTCTCTGTTCATACCCCTTCGGCCCAGCGTTTCGAGCCTCGCTGGCTTTTTTCATGCGTTAGTGGCACTTTCGCTTTTTTAAATGGTCTGTCTGAAGGCTGGCTCGGTCGAGCTCTGGCTGTATGATAGGGCCTACGCAGGCTTGGGAAATTTATAGCTGCCTAGGACGCCACCGTGTGTAGATAAATATTTCTAGGCGTAATAAGTTTAGTCAAATGAAGGTGCTCAGCTTCATCTCAGTCGCTATCTCACAGCCTAGCAGACGAACACAGGTTTAAGGACAGGCATATGATCATGGACCACATCAAGCCCTCATTCAGCACGCAGGCCTTCAGGAAGCAGTCATGGGCAGTCGCTTCAGGTCCGCTGATGCTTGGCATGCCGCTTTTGGACGTGGTCATGCCATCGGGGAGCTTGGATGAGTAAATTTTTGAAACCTCCTACCTCGGCAGTTCTTCGTTGTGAGCGTCCCCAGCCTGGATTGCTCGGCGGTGGCTATCAGCCTTTCGCAGGTGAGTCGGCCAGCAATTTTTACATGCCACTGAAAAACTTTGCAGGCACCTACGAAACAGACGATTATAGTGCGGCGATTTACATCGTTAATTTGCTGTTGTCTAAGGATGCCGAGCTTAGCTCGGAGGAGTATAAAAGTTTAGTTATTCAGCTTAGAGGCTATCTGAAAACACTGAAAGCCTCAGCTGATGTCCCGGTTGAAGCGTTAAAGTCTCTTCAGAAGTCTGCCGAAAGTATTCCAGAAATTGGTCCGCTGATGTTTTCCACAGCAAATCTCCCTGGAACTATAGCTAGCGCTTCGGGTGCGGTCATGGCTGCTGCCAAGGCCCGTAAAGTTACAGACTTGCTGGATTTAACCGCTGAGCAGAAAAGCAAGTTGCATACGTGGGCTAATACGCGAGGCGCCCCGGGTGCTACATCAGCCCATAAGACTTTCAAGAACAGTATCAAGATTGTTCAAAGGAATGGTAAGTCTTTTTTTCAAATACCTGTGACTGCTGTTGCTCAGCATTACAAGATATTGGGGCAGGCCGGACAGCAGTTTGCTCATGTTCCTCTTGTGGGTACTGCGGCGGCTTTGAATCAACGTGCCCATTTACACAGTGGTGGCGCTACAGGTGCTCTTAAATTTATGGGCGGTGATATAGTAGGCATCATCATCGCTACCGCCCCGCAGTTGGCTCTTGATTATACAAGTTCAACAACTCGCACCGAGTTCTATACTAAAAGTGCCTACAGTCAGCCAACTAACGTCGTATCAGCTGGCGCTGGCATCGTGGCAGGGAATATGGCGAGGGTCGCAATCACTTGGGCACTTGCTGGTAGCGCTGGCGCCGCGGCTGCCGGAGCTGCGCCTTTGATTGCGGTTATCATCGTTGGCTGGGGAGCTGGTATGGCAGTCCAATGGGCGATGGGAAAGTATGAAGCTGATAAGTCGATAGGAAACTGGCTAAAAGAAACGTTCATAGACAGTGATGATAAAAAATGATGGCCTCTGAGGCAATTAAAACAGGCGGTTGGTCAATCTTCTTTATGATTGGCTTGTTCATGGCTTTCGGTACGTTCATGCTAGGTGATAACTGGTATGTGTACTTTTTTCTTTTAGCTATGCTTTTTATATGGACGTTGTATACGGTCTATATATGTGAGAGATTTGTTCTATATATGCGGTCACTCATAATTTTATGTATTGTAGGCTTTACATTGCCTGCTTGTGTGGTTGCATATGGTCTGGCTACAGATGCCATGTTTGAGGTGGCTGTATACAACGTTCTGGTGGGATTGGCGCCCGCTGTAATAGTTGTTCTGTCATATGTTTGGGTGATTAACACGAAGCCAGTATTCCAGCCTTTTGAGTACAAAGGCAATAGGGTCCAAGCGCGTCAGAATGTTAATGTCAAGCCTACGATGAATTACAGTGTCCCCCTGATAGCGGGTATAACTACTTTAGCTGCGAGCCTTTTCCTAAAGTGGGCAGGGTTACTGACCGGCGGATTCGTCAGTATGTTTATCATGGCAGGTGCTAGCCTCTTTATAATATTCTTTGGGCGTCATGTCATCCGGGGCTTGCGAATACTAGGCGTCCAAGAGAAAAGCATGCCCATCCCATATACCTTTATGCAGATCGATGAAATTCGAGAGGAGCGCAGCCGTTGGTGGCTGGGCCGGTTATTCAAATGGATAGCGTCTTGGCGAAAATCGTCCGGTGCTTGATTCCTGAAGAAGTTGCGTGCAGCCCGTCAGCTACGGTTCGCTGCTAGTTAAGGAGTAGTTAAAACGATGGATTTTTCCTCTTTATTCACTGCGCAAAACAGGCGTCTTTTTAAGCTGACTATGGCGCTTTCGGGCGGCCAGCAGCTTCTGCTTGAGTCTTTTGTGGGGCAAGAAGGGCTGTCAAGCGACTTCGGCTTTCAGTTGGAACTGATTTCCGACGACGCAGGGGTAAAGCTGAAATCCGCCATAGGTCAACCAGCGACCATTGAAATCGAGCTTGCAACCGGTGGCAGTCGTTACATCAACGGCCATGTTTTTGGTTTTGGTGCAAATGGCAGCGACGGTGGCATGTCCAATTACTCTGCATATATTGGCTCGTGGCTAGGCTTTCTTGAACAGCGTTTCGACTCCCAAATCTATCAGGATCAAACGGTCGAGCAAGTGCTGACCAAAGTCTTCAGTCGCTATGAAGGTCTTGCAAAATATGAGTTTCGTATCAATCGTGCCCTGAAGCCGCACAGCTACATCACTCAATATCGGGAGAGCGATAGCCACTTCATCAAGCGTCTGCTTGAGCATGAAGGTCTGTTTTTCTATTTTGAGCACGCGGCAGATAGCCATAAGCTTATTATCATGGACGACTCGACCGTCCTTACCCCTCTGCCTGAGCAGCCCCAAATCCGCTTTCATACCGCTTCCGTAACTGAAAGCGCAGACTCCATCACAAGTTGGACCTCCGCCAGGGAATTGCAGTCCAGCAAAATTTCAGTGCAAACCTTCGATTACAGACAGCCGAACAATCGCATTCCGGTCACGATGAACAGCCTCAATCAACAGGGGGATGTTCCATCGTTCGAAATGTATGATTACATGGGCCAATATACTCATGGCACACCAGCAGACGGCGAAGCATTGGTGCGTAATCGCATTGAGGCGCTTGAGCTCAAAGGCAAGACATTCGTTGGTTTGAGTAACTGCCGTGCGTTGCGCCCAGGCTTTACGTTTGAGCTGACGCAGCATTACGAGCATGATGCTGGCTCTGTCGAGGACCGGCAGTTTTTGCCTATGACTATCGAACACCGCGGTAGCAATAACTACACCACAGGCAGCCAGGCTGGCTATGCAAACAAGTTCTACAGCGTACGCAAAAAGATCAAGTTTCGTCCTCAGATGGACTCGCTCAAACCAGCCATTTCCGGCCCCCAAACCGCCATCATCGTCGGCCCACCCGGCGAAGAGATCTACACCGACGAGATGGGCCGCGTAAAAGTGCAGTTTCACTGGGACCGCTACGGCCAGTTCGATGATAAGAGCTCCTGCTGGGTCCGCGTCGCCCAAACCGGTGCCAGCGGCGGTTTCGGCAGCATGCAGATCCCGCGCGTAGGAGACGAGGTGGTTGTTGTATTCCTCGACGGTAACCCGGACCGTCCACTCATCATGGGCAGCCTGTACAACAGCCAGAACACGCCACCGTGGTCGTTGCCTGCCAACAAGACCCAGAGTGGTTTTCTGACGCGCTCGATGAAAGGGGATGGCGGTACGGCCAACTTCTTCCGCTTTGAAGACAAGGCGGGGGCCGAGCAGGTGATTGTGCATGCTGAGCGCAACATGGATACCGAGATCGAGCTCGATGAGAAGCACGATGTGGGTAATAACCGTGTCGTTACAGTCGGTGGTACACAGACTGAGGTCATTCAGAAAGACACGGTAATGAACGTGCAGCAAGGGTCGTTGACGATCAAGGTCGACAACCAGTTCATCCAGGTCGAGGCGCTGCAGCACATCGTTCTCAAGGTCGGCGACAGCAGTATTACGTTGACTAAAGACGGAATCACGATCCAGGGCAAAGCAATCAATGTGCTTGGAGAAAACACCTTCGTTCAAGGCAAGCGCGTCGATATCAACAAGTGAGAACGTAGTTCATGGTCAGAACGAGTATTTACGACCGTATCTCCGCCAAGCGTATTGCGCTGGAGGAAGCGGCTCGCAAGGCAGAGCAGGAAGCTCCAATTGTTGAGGTTGTCCCTGAGCCTGAACCCGAGCCTGTTGTTCCTTTGCGGGAGTCGCCGAGCAGCTTCAGTTTCGGCGGTTTCAATCTGGCATTTCCAGAGGGATTCCGGTTTCGTGACATTCAGACCACTGTCGAACATGAAGGCTCGCAAGTCATGCTGTCCATCAAACGTCGTGACGTTCGGGACGGGCAGACGCTGGAATCACTTTTCGATGCCTCGCTTCAAGCGTTTCGCGAGCGCGACCGTGAGCTACGGGTGATTCGTCGCCAAGACAGCACTCTTGCTGGCAGTCCTGCCAAGGCGTTGGATTTCTTTTTCAAAGTGGGTACCGCAGAACATCATGCCCGTCTCGTTGGCGCCGTTGTTCCCGTTGCAGAGCAGGGCGTTCAGCAATGGCTGGAAGTTTCCTGCCTCGTCGATCCTGTGAACCCGCAACTCAGCTTGTGGCTGACCGATTTCGATCGCATGCTCGACGGCTTGGCTGCCCACTGATAACTCTTTGACTGATTACAGGAATTCTTTTCACATGGATTACGAGTTGCAAGAGGGCAGTATCGCGCTGCCAGAAGGTTTTGAAGATCGTACGGTGAACATGTTTGTGCTGGGCGCAACCATTCCGGCGCCGCTGAGCATTACTGTGTCGCGGGACACCTTGCTGCCCTCCGAGCTGCTGAAGACTTATGTAGATCGCCAGGTCAAAATGCTGGCCTCGAAGCTACGTGGCTACACGCTGCTGAACAAAAAAGCCGTTTCGCTATCGACTGTGGCGCCTCTGGAAGGTATCCAGATTGACGCGTACTACATGACGGATGGGCGTCCCTTCTATCAGCGTCAGGCCGCATTTCTGATCGAGCCTGAGCGCGCGATCATTTTTTCGACCACTTCTCAGACCGATTTCAGCCTTGACCAGACGCAAAGCTGGTCAGATCTGTTGGCGAGCTTTCAGCCGCGACGTTCGGAGAGCACCCCGACTGACGCTGGCGAACAGGAGTAACGCCCATGTACGAGGCCGCCCGGTTCGGTGACGAGATATCACACACCAGCGCCCTGGGAGGGTTCCTGATCGGGGCTGCGCTCGGCATTGCGTTGATTGCAACCGTGGCCATCGCCACATTCACGTGCGGATTCGGTGTGGCGCTCCTGGCGGGGCTTGCAGCAGGCGTAGGAGGTAGCCTGCTCACCGCCGCAGGGGAGGCGATAGGGAGTATGTTTTCCTCCCCTTCCGGCACGATAACCACCGGCTCGCCCGATGTGTACATCAACAGCCGCAAAGCAGCACACGTCGAAAAAAGCATTGCGGCCTGCGAGAAACACCCAGGTCCGGTCAAGATCGCCGAAGGCTCGACCAACGTCTTCATCAATGGGGTGGCGGCCGCACGCAAGGAAGACAAGATCACCTGCGGTGGCAAGATCACCAGCGGTTCGAACAACGTGTTCATCGGCGGCGGCACCTACCGTTACCTGCCGGTGGACGACGAGATTCCGGGCTGGCTGCGCACGACCGTCGATATCCTGATGGCCGTGGCCGGAGCCGCTGGCGGGATCGCCCAGTTGATCAAGGCCGGGACCCAGGCCGGCATGAAAGCCATCATGCCCTGCGCCCTGAAATTCACCGCAGGTTTTGTAGCAGGCGAAGTGGCCAGCCGATACGTGGTCGAGCCGGTGGCGCGCAGCGCCATTGGCGGCCTGGCGGGTAACCCGGTCGACACCACCACCGGCCGCAAGCTCATCCCCGACGAAATCGACTTCAGCCTGCCGGGCCTGATGCCAATCGAGTGGTCGCGCTTTTATGCCAGCGACCTGACCGTCGACAGCGTGCTGGGCAAAGGCTGGGTGCTGCCGTGGGAGCAGAGCCTGCGCAGGCATGGCCGCTTTGTCTACCTCACCGACAACCAGGGCCGCAGCGTTCCCTTTGTGGACGTCCAGCCCGGTGAGCGTATCTACAACCCGCATGAACAGATCTATCTGGTCTGCACGCAGGGCGGCCATTACCTGCTGCAGACGCTGGACAACATCTTCTTCTACTTCGGTGAAGTCCCGAACACCAATACTACCGTTCCGCTGCAGCGCATCGAAAACGGACTGGGCCACTTCCTGCATTTCACCCGCACCGATGACGGTACACTGACCGACATCAGTGCCACGGGTGGTGTGCGCGTGCACCTGCATTACGAAGAAGGCTCGACGCGTTTGAACGCTGTCAAGCGCATCGTCGACAACCAGGCCGTCGAAACACTCGTCCAGTACCACTACGACGAGCACGGCCAGCTCAGCGAAGTGTTCAACCGCAATGGCGATTCAGTGCGCCGCTTCAGCTACACAGATGGCGTCATGACCCGGCACAGCAACGCGCTGGGCCTGAGCTGTGAATACCGTTGGGAAACCATCGATGGCCAGCCTCGGGTGGTTGAACACACCACCAGCGATGGCGAGCATTTCCGGTTCCGCTACGACCGTCAGGACCGTACTACCTGGGTGACCGATGTGCTGGGGCGTGAGTTGGAAATCCACTACAACGCCGATCATCGCGTAACCTCGAGCCGTGATTACGGCGGCGAGCGCTTTACCATCGAACTGGATGACACCGGCAACATGACCGGTCTGACGCTGCCCGATGGCAACCAGCTGACGTTCGAGTACGACGAGTACGCCCGGCTGCTCAAGGAAACCGACCCGCTGGG
>Ga0265798_10000976_pt1 | contig 45637 bp, 34 predicted proteins | sample P3T30metagenome_FD_192430 | JGI IMG/M metagenome (GOLD analysis project Ga0265798, IMG submission 192430) | Plant litter microbial communities from East Loma Ridge, Irvine, California - P3 T30 | ecosystem: Environmental > Terrestrial > Plant litter > Unclassified | place: USA: California... | reverse complement strand
CGGTGAGGTGGCCGCGCAGGGCGTTGATCAACTGGGTACGTTGACGCACGAGCAGGTCGCGGGTCCGGAACACCACCGCCGATGCCTGCGCCTCTGCACTTTTGCCTTGAACGAACCGCATCGTCGAGCGCTGCGCCGCCTCACAGATCGCTTCTGCATCGGCCATGTCGTTCTTCTGCCGTTTGACGAACGGCTTCACGTACGCCGGTGGGATCAACTTGGTGTCGTGACCCAGTGCGGCGAGCTCGCGTGCCCAATAGTGGGCACTCGCGCACGCCTCCATCGCGACCACGCATCGCGGTAAGGTCGAAAAGAACGGCAGAACCTGATCACGCCGAAGCTTCTTGCGGAACACGACCCCGCCGCTCGCATCCTCACCGTGAGCCTGAAAAACCGACTTGGCCAGATCGATGCCGACTGTGCTAACCTCACCCACGGACGCCTCCTACAGTGGTGTTTCAACACCTCCACTCTGGCACATCGATGCCGTCAGGGGGCGTCCACCCCAACGAAGTTGGCAGCCGGGTAGGGCGCCGGGAGTGACCGCTTCTGGGTCCTCGGTACGAGAGGGCAGGGGGCCGCAAGCCCCAAAAAGGCTGCCAGTCGGGCAAGTTGTTATCGCTTGAACGCGAGCGGCCGCCGGCACGTTAGCGAGCAGCTGACGTATCGCGCGGTGCGACTCCACAGCCGTTTCCCTCTCGACAGGCATCTCGCTTGTAACCACCGCCGAACCGGATTACGAGGTTGCATCCGAATGCATGGGAGCGGTTGGGATGGCGGAGTGGTTGAAGCGCGGGCGCAATGCGGAAACGACCGCCAGCAACGATCGGCAGGTGCGGGACACGGTCGAGGCGATCCTCGCCGACATCGCCGAGCGCGGCGACGTAGCCGTCCGCGAGCTGTCGATCCGCTTCGACAGGTGGGACCGCGACGACTACCGCCTCTCCGACCGCGAGATCCAGGATTGCATCGATCAGATGTCCGCACAGGACATCAAGGACATCGAGTTCGCGCAGGCGCAGGTTCGCAACTTCGCACGGATCCAGCGCGAGTCGATGTCCGATGTTGAGGTGGAGACGCTGCCCGGCGTCGTGCTTGGTCATCGCAACGTGCCGGTCAACGCCGCGGGCTGCTACGTGCCCGGCGGCAAGTACCCGCTGCTCGCCTCGGCGCACATGAGCGTCATTACGGCGAAGGTCGCAGGCGTACCGCGGGTCGTCACGTGTGCGCCGCCGTTCCAGGGCAGGCCCGCTCCCGCGATCGTAGCCGCGCAGGCGATGGCCGGCGCCGACGAGATCTACTGCTTGGGCGGCATTCAGGCGGTCGCGGCGATGGGCATCGGCACGCCGTCGATTGCCGCGGTCGACATCCTCGTCGGTCCCGGAAACGCCTTCGTCGCCGAGGCCAAGCGACAGCTGTTCGGGCGCGTCGGGATCGACCTTTTCGCGGGTCCGACCGAGACGCTGGTGATCGCGGACGAGCAGGGCGCCGACGCCGAACTGTGCGCGACCGATCTGCTGGGGCAGGCGGAGCACGGCCCGGACAGCCCGGCCATCCTCCTCACCACGTCCGAGAAGCTCGCGCGCGAGACGATGGCGGAAATCGAGCGCTTGCTCGAGATCCTGCCGACCGCCGATTACGCCCGGCGGGCGTGGGAGAGCTACGGCGAGGTGATTGTGGCCGAGGACGAGGCGGAGATGGTGGGCATCGCCGACGAGATCGCCTCGGAGCACGTCCAGGTGATGACCCGCGACACAGACTATTTCCTCGAGAACATGACCAACTACGGCGCCCTGTTCCTGGGCCCGCGAACGAACGTGGCGTTCGGCGACAAGGTGATCGGCACCAATCACACGCTGCCGACGCGCAAGGCGGCGCGCTATACGGGCGGTCTATGGGTGGGCAAGTTCCTCAAGACCTGCACCTATCAGCGCGTGACCAGCGACGCGGCTTCCGCGCAGATCGGCGAGTACTGCAGCAGGCTTTGTGCGCTGGAGGGCTTTGCTGGGCACGGCGAGCAGGCCAACGTCCGCGTGCGCCGGTACGGGGGGCGCAACGTGCCCTATGCCGGCGCAGCGGAGCCGCTGGTCGCGGCCGAATGATCGATCTGCCACGTTCGCCAGGCTTCCGGCTGGACGGCTTGCGTGCGCTGGTGACCGGGGCAGGGCGCGGTATCGGGCTGGCCGCGGCCGCCGCGCTGGCGGAGGCGGGCGCTCACGTCACCCTGGCGGCGCGCACCGTCACGGAGATCGAGGAGGCAGCCGAGGCGATCACTGCCGCCGGGGGCACCGCGCGTGCGCTGGTACTGGACGTGCTCGACACGGCCACGACGCGCGCAACGATCGCAGCGCAGGAGCCGTTCGCGATCCTCGTCAACAACGCCGGCACCAACAGGCCCAAGCCGTTCGTCGAGGTCGGCGTGGACGATTACGACGCGGTGCTCGACCTGAACCTCAAGGCAGCCTTCTTCGTGGCACAGTCCGTGGCCCACGGCATGATCGGTGCGGCGCGAGGCGGTTCGATCATCCACATGGGATCGCAGATGGGGCATGTCGGCGGGCCCCGGCGGACGCTCTATTGCGCGTCGAAATGGGCGCTCGAGGGCCTGTCGAAGGCGATGGCGCTCGACCTGGCGCCGCACCGGATCCGGTCCAACACGATCGCGCCGACCTTCATCGAGACGCCGATGACCCGCCCCTTCTTCGAAGACGCCGCGTTCCGCAACGACGTTCTCAACCGCATCAAGCTTGGACGGCTCGGGAAGGTGGAGGACGTGATGGGTGCCGTCGTCTACCTTGCTTCGCCTGCCGCCTCGATGGTGACGGGCACGAGCCTCGTCGTCGACGGCGGCTGGACCGCGGACTGACGTCTGAAAGGATCACCATGGTCGACCGCATACTAACGACCCACGTCGGCTCGCTGCCGCGAAGCCGCGTCGTGACCGACCTGATCTTCGCGCAGGAGCGCGGAGAGCCGGTCGACGCCATTGTGCTCGACGACGTGCTCGGCGCTGCGGTGGACGCCTGCGTCGCCCGACAGATCGAGAGCGGCATCGACCTCGTCTCCGATGGCGAGATGTCGAAGATCAGCTACGCCACCTACATCAAGGACCGGATCACCGGCTTCGACGGCGACTCACCACGTACACCGCCGGCGGATCTGGAGGATTTTCCTGCCTTTCTGCAGCGCCAGGCGGCGGGCGGCGGCACGCCGACCTACCGTCGCCCCTGCTGCGTCGCCGCGGTGGCGCCTCGCACGCTGGCCCCGCTCCACGCCGACGTGGCGAACCTCAGCCGCGCCGTGGCGACGCACCGCCCCGTTGGCGCCTTCATGAACGCCGCGTCGCCGGGCGTGATCGCGCTGTTCCAGCCCAACGAGTTCTATGCCTCGCAGGACGACTATCTCGAGGCGCTCGCCGAGGCCATGCGCCCGGAATATGAGGCGATCGTCGCCTCCGGGCTGACGCTCCAGCTCGACAGCCCGGATCTCGGGCTCGGCCGCCACATGATGTACAAGGACCGCAGCGAAGCGGACTATCTCACCTTAATCGAACGGCACGTCGAGGTGCTCAACCATGCGCTCCGCAATGTGCCGGCGGCGAAGGTCCGCATGCATGTCTGTTGGGGCAATTACGAGGGGCCGCACACGCGCGATGTGGAGATGCGCACCATTCTTCCGGTGCTCATGAAGGCGAAGCCGCAGGGCCTGCTGTTCGAGACCGCGAACCCGCGCCATCAGCATGACTGGCAGGCTTTCCGTGACCTCGCCGGGCTGGTCCCCGAGGATCGCGTGCTGATCCCCGGGGTGATCGACTCGACCACCAACTTCGTCGAGCATCCCGAGGTGGTCGCGCAGCGGATCGAGCAGTTTGCCGGCCTGGTCGGCCGCGAACGCGTGATTGCGGGCACCGACTGCGGCTTTTCGACCTTCGCCGGTTTCGGGGCCGTGGATGCGGACATCGTCTACGCTAAGCTGGCGACGCTCGCCGAAGGCGCCGCGCGCGCCAGCGAGCGCCTGTGGAAGCGCGCGGCATGACGCTGAAACAGCGGCTGGCCGCGGGGGAGCGCATCGTCGGCACCTTCGTGAAGACCCCGTCTCCGATCGTCGTGGAGGTGCTGGCGCTGTCGTCGCTCGATTGCCTGTGCCTGGACGCCGAGCACGCGCCCTTTGACCGCGCCACGATCGACGGCTGCGTGCTGGCGGCACGCGCCGGCGGCAAGGACGTTCTGGTGCGAGTGGCGAGCACCACGCCGGAACACGTGCTCGCCGCATTGGATTGTGGCGCCACCGGTGTGGTCGCCCCGCATGTCCGCTCCGCCGACGAGGCGCGAGCCCTGGTCCGAATGGCGCACTACGGCGCGGGCGGACGGGGTTATGCCGGATCCTCCCGGGCAGCGGGCTATACGACGACATTGATGGCGGATCATCTCGCCGCCTCCGCCCGACGGACGGTGATCGTCGCGCAGATCGAGGATCCAGAAGCCGTCGACGCGATCGACGACATAGCGAAGGTGGACGGCGTAGACGCGCTCTTCGTCGGTCGTGCCGACCTGACGGTGGCCTACGGCACAACCGACCAGGACGATCCGCGCGTCATCGCTGCGGTCGAGCGCATCTGCGCCGCAGGTCGAGCACACGGCCGTCCGATCGGCATGTTCCTGTCGCGCGTGGACGACATCCCGCTGTGGGCCGAGAAGGGAGCCACGCTCTTCCTGCTCGGCTCCGACCACGGCTTCATGCTTGCGGGTGCGAAGGCGCTGGCACAGGCCGGAGCCGCGTAAGGAGCGTTGGTCCCTCCGAAAACCGAAGATCAGCTTGCCGGCCGAGCGGATGGCGCCATGCTGCCAAAACGGTGGTGCTGGCGGTCACCCGCGCGCCAACGTTTCCGGCAAGCTTCGCCAGATCAGCGCCGCGACCACGAAGATGACGCATGACGCGAGCATCGCCGCCTGGAGGCCGACCGCGCTCGCCAGCGCGCCGGTGGCGAGCGGCGAGAAGAAGCTGATCAGCCGGCCCCAGTTGAAGATCGAGGCGGCGGTGGATTTGAGATGCGGCGGGTACAATTCCGCCAGCCATGGCCCCCAAACGATGCTGCACGAGACGCCGAAGCCGTAGAGGAAGCCGACCGCCAGCAGCAGTGGGACGATCGAGGGGCTCGCGATGTAGATCGCGACCGTCGCGGCGGTCAGCGCGAAGCCGAACGCGCCGAACCTGCGTCCGAGCCGATCGCAGGCCCAGCCCCAGACGAAGCCGCCGATCATGTTGCCCGCGAACTGCGCCGCGACCAGATTCCCGACGATCCCCGGCGGCAGCTGCCGCACCTCCTTGAGGTAGATCGTCAGCCAACCGCTGAAGGCCTGATAGGCGAAGAAGTTGAGCCCGGTCAGCGTGGCCAAAAGAAGGGTCCGTCGCCGCACGCTCGGCGCGAACAGCTCGCCGATCGGGAAGCGCGACACCCGAGTGCTCGCTCCGCTCGCCGGCACGATCACCCAGGCCAGAGCGGCGAGCGCGACGGGCGGGATGCCGCCGAGCCACAACAGCACGCGCCAGTCGCGATCGCCGAGGTGGCCGAGCGCGAGGCCGAGCACGACGATGGCGCTGCTGAAGGTCAGGTTGACGGCACTCGCAAGCCGACCGCGCACCCGCGGTGCGAACAGGGCGACGTAGATGCCCACGATCACCGGAAAGCTGCCGCCGAGGAAGAGCCCGAGCACGAAACGCTGTGCCAGCAGCTGCACGTAGCTGTCCACGGCGGCGCCGGCGATCAGCATGACGCCGTAGCCGACCATGATCGCGACCAGCATGTTGCGTCGGCCGAGCCGGTCGGCGAGTTGACCGAAGGTGATCGCGCCGATCAGTGCCCCCGCTCCCTGCGCGGAGTAGGCCGATCCCGCCTGGGTGAGCGACAGGCCGAGGCTGTCGCGGATGAAGGGCCGCAGCACGTCGACCGTGTTCCAGGCCCAGCCGTAGAAGAACTCGGCGACCAGCACGAAGGCGAACGCCGCCAGGCGGCGAGCTAGCCCGTGTTCAAACGCCGGTTCCGGCGCTTCCGACATCGGCGCGACGGTGGCGCCCCCGTCCACGCCGCCGATGGCGGGAGCGAGAGTCGTTGCCGTTCCGATCGCGCTGGTCACTCTCGGCTCCTCAGCGCTGGAAGCGGAGCCGCAGGCCGTACATGCGCGGCGGTTCGTAGCTCGCCTGCAGCGGCGTGCCGCCGTACGAGACGAGCGTCTGTATGCTCTCGTTGGTGATGTTGTCGACAAAGGCGATCAGCGACAGCTGGTTGTTGACCTCGTAGGTCAGCGTGGCGTCCAGCTTCAACCACGGCTCCTCCCGCGCGAGCCGGTCGTTGAACGACTGCTCGTCATGGTGCCCGGCGAAGGACGCGGCGACGAACGGCGTCAGGGCCGAGTCGCCGCCCAGATCGATCCGGTAGGAGGCGTAGGCCGAGCCCGAGTACTTCGGCGAATGCGGGATGTTGTTGCCGGAGAGGTCGCAGACGAACGACAGGGCCGGCTGCCCGGCGCCGCCGGTTCCGGTCAGCGGCTGGCAATCGTAGCCTGGAGCGATGACGCGACGCTGTCCGATGCCTGCGATCGTCACTCCGTTGACGACGGTCGGCGCCGTGGCCGCCGGATCGTTGACGAGGATCGACCCGCCGAACGGCAGCGGGACGTTCTCGAACTTCGAATACTTGGCGTTGAGCAGCGACAGGTTCGCTCCGATCGTGAGCTCCGGCGTCGGCTCCCAGATCGCCTCCGCCTCGATGCCGTAGGAGCGCGCGCGTGCGGCGTTGAAGGTCGTCTGCAGCGTCGTGCCCCCGACGATGATCTGTCGACTCTCCTGCAGATCTCGGTACTTGTTGTAGAAGGCCGACAGGTTGAGCTGGACCGTGTTGCCGAAGAAGCGGTTCTTTGCGCCGAGCTCGAACGCGGTGACCTTCTCGGGGCCGAACGTCGGCGCGCTCTGCGCGGCCGCGAGACCGGCGTTGAAGCCACCCGAGCGGAAACCGGTCGAGGCGCTGGCGTAGAGCAGGTTGCTGTCGGTCACCTGCAGCTCCGTGCCCGCCTTCCACGTAACTTGGCTGAACTCCAGCGGGCAGTAGGTGGACGCCACCTGCTGACCGGTCGCGTTGAGGATCGTCGCAGCGGTGACGCCGTCGTCGTCGCAGTTCGACGGTTCCGCCGGGAAGATGCTGAGCGGCGGCGTCGGGTCGTTGATCGTCACCTGCGTCAGCGGATTGACGCCGTTCGGCAGCGTGGCGGGCAGGTACCAGAACGCAGTGGCGTTGAGATACTCCTTCTTCTCGTGCGTGTAGCGCACACCCCCGGTGACCGACCACGCGTCGGTGACGTGGAACGTGGCCTGGCCGTAGGCGGCTCTCGAGAACACCTTCACGCGTTCGTACTGGTACGTGCCGTTGTTCTGCGAACCGGAGATGGGCGCCGCCAGCGCGCTGGAGCGGATCACGCGCGGCAGCTGCTGATTGATGAAGCCGTTCACCAGCGTGTCGTTGAGGAAGTAGCCGCCGAGCACATACTCGAACCGCTGCGACTTAGATGACAGCAGCTGCACCTCCTGACTGAAGGTGTCCGTGTGCGTGCGCGCCAGATCGATCGCGATCGACGACGACGAGAAATCGGAGTCGGTGGTGCGCTTGCCGCGGTACTTCACATAGCCGGTGATCGACTTCAGCGACACCGGGCCGAAGTCGTAGGACGCGGTCAGCGAGGTTGACGCCTGGTAGAGGTTTCGGAACGGCTTGTAGTCGTTCGAGACGGTGAACTCGTCTCCGGGATTGTCGATCGGGATGCCGAGGTCGACGCCGGTGCCGACCGGACCGAGCGGACCGGCCGCGGTGGTCCTGCAGTCGGGCACTCCGTCGCGGTTGCCGGCGCGCTCGTTCAGATAGACGATGCTGGGCGAGTTGAAGAGGATCTGACACGTGGCCGGATCGATGTACGATCCGATTTGCTTGTAGCCGAACGCCGAGGCGCCGTTCCCACCCTGCTTGGCGTAGTCGGCACGGAAGGTGGCGCTGAAATCGCCGACGTCCCATTTCACCGACCCTCGGACATACTGCTTGTTCTCGTCGAAGAGATCCGCCTGCGGGTCGTAGCTGTTCTTGACCCATCCGTCGGCATAGTCGGTGACGCCGACGAGGCGCACCGCCACGTTCTCCGACAGCGGTACGTTGACGTAGCCCTCGAAGCGTACCTTGTCGTAGTTGCCCACCGTCAGCGTCGACCCGTAGTCGAGCTCGTGCGTCGGCGCGTTGGTGGTCACGACGATGTTGCCGCCGAAGGTGTTGCGGCCGTAGAGGGTTCCCTGCGGTCCCCGCTGCACCTCCAGCGTGGCCACGTCGGCGAACCCGAGCGACGCCTGGCTTGTGCGAGACTGGTAGATGCCGTCGATAAAGTAGCCGATGGTCGGGTCGCCGGTGACGCCGTTGTTGGCGGTACGGACGCCGCGCATCGCGGGGCGGACGTCGGAACCGGTCTGGCCGAAGCTGAAGCCCGGCACGAATTCGTTGAGCCGCGACATGTCCACGACGCCGCGGTTCTTCAGGGTGTCACCCGAGATCGCGGTGATCGCCAGCGGCACCGTCTGCAGGTTCTCCTCGCGCCGCTGCGCGGTCACGACGATGTCGCCGATGCCGCCGCCCTGCTCCCCCGCGGACGTGTCGTCGACCGCGGCGTTGCTCTGCGGTTGTGAGGCGGTGTCCACCGCGCCGGGCGCGCTCGCCTGATCGACCTGCGCGAACGCCGGCTGAGTACCGGCGACGAGCGCCAGAACGGAGGTACCGAAAATGAGCTTAAAAACCGACATGCTGCCCCCTCATGTTCGTTTATTGCGAGGAGGCTATCGACGCCGCACATACCTGTCCACGAGTTTTTGCATTCGAAGTACAAGGTCAGGCGACCGGTTTTGCGATTGGCTTGATGCGCGAGAGCTCGCGTTTGCCGTTGATTGCAAGAGCTAGGCAGGACCGCCTCCCGCAACGCCGACGCCTCGGTGGGATCGGCGAGGTGCCGTGCTGAGTGATAGCCCGACGTCCTTCAAGCAGGCGTTTTGCGGTTCCGGATGCGCTCGCGCGTCAGGCGAGACGAGCCGACTGGCCTTCCATGAACTGGCCGCTGAACAAGCGTCGCTCAGGCGGGATGCGGGCGTCCTCGACGCGTTCCAGCAGCATGTCGACGGCCGCCTGGGTCATGCGTCGGACCGGCTGGCGGATTGAGCACAGCCGGTAGCTGTTCCATCCTGCGGGATCGGTGCCGTCGAAGCCCACGACCGACAGATCGTCCGGTATCCGCAAGCCGAAGCGCTCCCGCGCAGCGTCGATTGCGCCGATCGCCATGAGATCGTTGACGCACACGACGGCATCCAGCTGCTTGGCTTCCGCCATGAGCGCGATCATAGCCTCGCCGCCGCTGGCGTAGCTGAAGTCTCCGCGCCGTTCGGGAACGGTGGCGATCCCAGCCTCACCAAGCCGTGCCAGCGCGGCGCGGCGACGTTCCTCTCCGACGTAGCTGTCTGCCGGCCCGGCGACGACGGCGAAGCGCCGATGTCCGGCCGCCAGGAGCCGCTCAACCAGTTCGCGCTGCCCCGCAACCGAGTCGCACGCGACCGACGTCGCCGGAGCGCGGCCGCTCAGGCGATTGTAGAGCACCAGCGGCACGCGGTGGGCGATGAACTGCTCGACCTGCGAGTCCGTCAGATGCGCGGCGCAGATCACGCCGTCCACGCTGTGCCGCCACACCTGCTCCAGCACGCCGTCCACGTCACTCTCCGCCTCAAGCGAGAACAGCAACATGCGCAGGTCGCGCTCCGTCAGGCGGTGCGACAGCTCCGCGAGCACCTCGGGATAGTGGAGCATGGTCAGGCTCGACATGATCACGGCGACCAGATGCGTGCGTCGCGAGATCAGGCCCTGCGCCAGCGCGTTCGGGCGATAGCCCAGCTCGCCGGCGGCCTTCATGATGCGCTGGCGCGTCGCCGAGGAGATCGAGCCGTTCGGCGAGAAACACCTCGATACGGCCGATTGTGACACGCCGGCGCGGCGGGCGACGTCGTAGGAAGTCGCTCGCTTCGGCGCGCGCGTGAGGGCGGTCGCCTCGTCGGCGCCCGCCTCACCGTCATCGCTTCTGCGTCCAGCCAACCGTGCCCCCGTGACAACTGCATTCGAATTCAATAACGTCGTGTCAGCATCGCACGTCGCGACGCTCGCAGGGAGACGACGCACATGGCCGATACGGCGCCGCAGGGGTTCGAGCACAGCACCACGTATGTCAAGGCGCCGGCGCGCGACTCGATCGCCGATACGAGCGACGTAGTCGGCATCGTCGAGGCCGTCCTCGCGGATGTGAAATCGCGCGGCGACGAGGCGGTGCGCGAATACTCTATCAAGTTCGACCGTGCGGAGCTTGATCGCTTTGAGGTTACGCACGAGGAGAGGCTTGCCGCTGTAGCGGCGCTGGACCCGCAGACGCGCGCGGACACCGAGTTCGCCATCGAGAACGTCCGGCGGTTCGCCCAGGCGCAGCTGTCCACCATGCTGCCACTCGAGGTGGAGCCGCTGCCCGGCCTGCATCTCGGGCATCGCGTGATCCCGATCGAGCGGGTCGGCGCCTACGTCCCAGGCGGGCGCTTCCCGCTGCTCTCGGCGCCGATCATGACGATCGTGCCGGGCAAGGTGGCAGGCTGCGACGAGGTGGTCGCATGCCTTCCACCCAACGCGCACCAGGCGATGATCGCGGGGTGCCATCTCTCGGGCGCCGACCGCATCTTCCGGATCGGTGGGGCCCAGGCGATCGCCGCGATGGCGTTCGGAACGGCGAGTGTGCCTCAGGTGAACAAGATCGTCGGGCCCGGCAATGCCTTCGTCAACGAGGCGAAGCGGCAGGTGTTCGGACCGGTGGGCATCGATCAGCTCGCCGGACCTTCGGAGATCTTCGTGCTGGCGGACGCGAGCGGCGACCCCCGCCTCATCGCCACGGACCTGCTCGCCCAGGCGGAGCATGACGTGCGCACGCGCGTCGGCCTGATCACCACCGATCGCGCCGTGGCAGAAGAGACCGCGCGCGAGGTGGAGCGTCAGCTCGCGACGTTGGCGACCGCGAAGATCGCGGGTGAGAGCTGGGCCAACTACGGCGAGATCGTCCTCTGCGCCGACGAGGCCGCGATGATCGCCTACTCCGACCATGTCGCGGCGGAGCATCTCCAGGTGCATACGACCGACGCTCATGGGCTCGCCGCCAAGCTGCGGAACTATGGATCGCTGTTCATCGGAGAGAATGCCAGCGTCGTCTATTCGGATAAGACGGTGGGCACCAATCACACGCTGCCGACGATGGGCGCGGGGCGCTACACGGGCGGACTATGGGTCGGCAGCTACGTCAAGATTGCCACGCACCAGTGGCTTTCGGACGAGGCGGTGCTGAAGGTCGGCCCGCCTGCCTCGCGCCAGAGCGCGAGCGAGGGGCTGGACGGCCACATGAAGGCGGCGCAGGTCCGGGTCGACCGACTGCACCAGTCTGCGAGTCTGGCCTGAGGCGCGAAGGGGGCGGAGGGCCAAGCCGGACCGCCCCCGAATGCTCAGATCGCTGCCGGCTGGTCAGCGGGCGTCCCGCACCGATGCCGAAGCCGGGAAGACGAGATCGGCGGCTGGCATCGAGCGCTCCTGCACCTTCGACCGCAGCGTCTCGCGCTGGCTCAGCCAGATCAGGGCGGCCGCTGCGAAGGCCGCAGCCGCCGACGCCATGGCGGCGGGCAGTCCGTAACGATCGGCGAGCAAGCCCGTCGCAAGCGGCGCGAAGAAGCTGATGATGCGTCCCCAGTTGAAGATCGAGGCAGCCGTGGAGCGTAGGTGGGGCGGATACAGCTCGGCCAGCCACGGACCCCAGATCACGCTGGAGCACAGCATCGATCCGTAGATGAGCCCGACGAGACGGAACAGCGTCAGGCTGGTCGGCATCGAGAGATACACGAGGATGGCGACCGACGCGACAAGGAAGCCGCTGGCGTTGAAGCGCCGGCCGAAGCGATCCGCCGCCCAGCCCCAGGCGAAGCCGCCGATGATGTTGCCTGCGAACTGCCAGGCGACGAGGTTCCCGGCCGCACCGGCCGACAGACCGCGTACGCCGGTGAGATAGGTCGTGAGCCAACCGCTATATGCCTGATAGCCGAAGAAGTTCAGCCCGGTCATCGTCGCAAGCAGCAGTGTCTGTCGGCGAACCGCCGGGTGGAACAGCTCCCGTACCGGCAGCTTCTCGCCGCGCGTAACATGCCGGTCGACCACCGATCCTGCGGGAATGAGCAGCAGCATGGCGCCAGCGAGAAGCAGTGGCGGCACGCCGCCGATCCAGAGCAGGAGATGCCAGTCATGACCGCCCAAAGCGCCCAGGGCCAAGCCGAGGGCGACGATGGACGAACTGAAGCATGCGTTGAGCATGCCGGCCACCCTGCCGCGCAGGTGCTCCTCGAACAGATTGACGTAGATGCTGACCCCTACGGGGAAGACGCCCCCGGTGAAGAGGCCGAGCACGAAGCGCTGGGCAAGCAGTTGCGGATAGCTCGCCACGAGCAATCCGGACAGCAACGAGAGGCCATAGCCCATGATGATCGCCGCGGCTACGCTGCGCCGGCCAAAGCGATCGGCGAGTTGTCCGATGAGGATCGCGCCGATCAGCGCCCCCCCTCCCTGCGCGGAGTAGGTCGAGCCAGCCTGGACGAGCGTCAGGCCGAGAGCGCTGCGTTGGAACGGTCGAAGCACGTCCACGCTGTTCCAGGCCCAGCCATAAAGGAACTCGCCCAGCATCAGCGCCGCGAAGATGGCGAGGCGCCGCTCGCGGGAAAGCGATCGTGCCGGCCTCGGAGTCGTCTGGTTCTCGTGCGCCATCCCGTACCTCTCTCCCGCCGTTAGATTGCATTCGCATTCTGTTGTAAACAGGCTTGCGTCGGAACATTCGAGAAGCGTCTCCGCACCCATGCACGCTCTCCTCCGCGGCGCTTAGCCTGCCCGTGGCAACATACAGCAACTTTATCCCGCTACCCACTTGCTCGCGCATGCATCCGCATGCATTCTCTTGCCGAGCCGAGAGTCGCGCCGGAAAGGCACGTGGCGGCCAATGGGAGGGACGAGCGATGAAGAGCATGCTGTGGCTTCGAGATGCGTCGGTGCTGGCCCTTGCTGCGCCCGGGCTCGGCACAGTTCCCGCGGCGGCTCAGGAGGCGCCCGCGTCGACGCTGGTCGAGGCCAGCGCGTCGCAACAGTCATCGTCCTCGGCGGACCAGACCGGAGATCTCCTGCCCGGCGACGTCATCGTCACGGCGCAGCGCCGGGCCGAACGGCTGCAGGACGTGCCCATCTCGATCACGGCGGTCAGCGGGGCGGATCTGCAGCGCCTCCACGCCGACAATGTCGGCAGACTGGAATTCATCGCGCCGGGTTTCACATGGGGTAGCCAGGGATCGGACTCTTTCCCCGCTATCCGCGGCGTACGCACGAGCTTGGTCAGTGCGCAGAACGACCCGGTGATCGGCTTCTACATCGACGGCGTCTACCAGAGCCGCACGCAGCAGCAGAGCATCCCCCTCTTCGACGTCGCCCGCGTCGAGGTGCAGCGCGGGCCGCAGGGAACGCTGTACGGCCGCAACACCTTCGGCGGCAATCTGAGCGTCGTCACGGCCTCGCCGACCAACAAGGTCGAGGCTGGGCTGAACGTCGACTTCGGCAACTACAACTCGCAGCGGATCGACGGCTTCGTGAACGTGCCGCTCAGCGACACGCTCGCCCTGCGCGTCGCCGGCGTCTACCAGGACCACGACGGCTACGTCCGCAGCACCGCCGGCGTCGAGATGGCCGATCTCAAGGAATATGCCGGGCGTGCCTCGCTGAAGTGGACTCCGGACAGCCAGCTGGAGGTCGAGCTGCACGGCGGTTTCTGGCGTCGCGACGATGCGGGCGCGGGCTCTTACGGCTACAAGGTGGCGGGCACGCTCATCAATCCGCAGACGGGCTACCAGTCCATCAACGGCGTGCCCTATGCCGTGAACCCTTCTGTGAAGAACGGCTCCGTCCTCGTGAACGGGGTGGATGTCGGCGTGGCAGTCGCGCCCGGACCCTACACTAACGACTGGGACTATCAGCCATTCGAGCATCTCAGCGAGAACTATGGCTCGGGCACGATCAGCTACGATCTCGGCGGTGCGACGGTGAGATCCATTACGGGCTACACCTTCTTCCGCGCGCACCGCAGCGCCGACAACGACCAGAGCAGCGTGGTCTTCCAGGCGCCGGCGATCGGCTTCGGTTCGGGCCAGCAGGAGCCCAACACGCGTGCGAAGACGTTTACGCAGGAGATGCAGTTGGTCTCCAACAGCACCGATCCGTTCCAATGGATCATCGGCGGCTACTATCTGCACGATGATATCTTCGAGACGTACCAGCAGAAGATCGACGCACCGGGCTCGACGGTGCCGGGGTTCCGCGCCGACGCGGCGCTGAAGACGAACGCCTATGCCGCTTACGCGCAGGGCACCTACGCGATTGTGCCCGAGACGCTGCGGGTCATCGGCGGCATTCGCTACTCGTACGAGAAGAAATCCTTCGATTTCGCCGACTTTGCCGACGGCATCCCCAACACGTATGAGTTCACGACCCCGTACAGCGTCACCTCCGGTTCGCCGTCGTTCGACAGCGTGACCTGGCGAGCCGGTCTGCAGTACACGCCTGATCGCCGGACGATGGTGTATGCCACCGCCTCGACAGGCTTCGCGTCGGGCGGCGTCAACGACACCGGTGGCGATGCCGCGATTCCGGCGTCGTACACGCCACAGAAGGTGAACGCCTACGAAGCGGGCATAAAGAACCAGTTCCTGAACGGACGCGTTCAGACCGAGCTGGCGCTGTACTACAACAAGTACACCGACCTTCAGATCAACGTGTACACGCCGCTGGTGTCGTACTTCGGCAGCGCCGGTCGCGCGCGTAGCTATGGCGGCGAGGTGACGGTGCGCACGTTGCCGTTGCCGGACCTGCACATCGATGTCACGGCGGCGTATCTTAACGGTAAGTACACCCGCTACATAAGCGGAAACAACTTCTTTGGCGCATCGAATGGGCAGGATCCGGTCTCGCTTGATCTGGCCGGGCGCCGCATCCCGCAGTCGCCCAAGCTGAAGACGACAGTCGCGGTCTATTACGACATCAATCTCGGGAGCGCGGGTACGATCGCGCCCTACGCCAACTGGTTGCATTCGAGCAGCTACTTCACGACCGACTTCAACACCGTGCTCGACTTCCAGAGGGCATATGACAAGTTCGACGTGTCGGTGCGCTGGACGGAGGCAAACGGACGCTTCTACGTGGAGGGTTACGGCAACAACGTCACCGACCGGGCGGTTCTGCTGAGCGCCGTGGTAGGACGCGCTCAGCGCGTGCAGGTCTCTTACGGGCCGCCGGCGACCTACGGGGTACGTGCGGGCGTGAAGTTCTGACGAGCCGGTCGGGGCCGGTCGCCTGCGAGCGGCCAATCCTCAGAATGTAGGTGTAGGGCGGGGGGCGGAGGCCTCGATCACCCGGCCCAGCGCGAACAGCGTCGCTTCCGCGTGGGGTCGGGCGAGGAGCTCTGCCGATAGCGGCATTCCCTCGCTCGTCCGTCCTACCGGCAACGCGAGTGCCGGCCAGCCGCTGCACGCGGCGAGCTCGGGAGCCCAGCCACCCATCGGGTTGTCCATGGAGGAAGGCAGGACGGCCGAGGGCGGGTAGAGGAGGGCGTCGAAGCCGAAGCGATCCATCACTCGGGTCAGGGCGCCTCTCAGCTCGGCATGGCGCGCCAGGATGGCGGCTCTCACCGAGGCGCTTCGCGGTGCCGCGCGCGCGCGCAGGACCTCTTCATACTCCGGGAGGAATCCTCGCTCGGCGATCACCGCCGCCAGCGAATCGGCAGCCGTGCCCGGCCGAAAGTTGCTCCTGAGGTAAGCATCGAATGAGGGGCCGAACTCCTCGTCCACGATATGGTCGCCGCGCGGCAGGACCGCGTCCGGCAGGTCCGGCGCCGCATCGACCTCGACCCCTGCGGCGTGCAGCGCGGCCTTCGCCCGGTCGATGCCTGCGTCGATCTCGACGGATGTACCGAGGAGCTGGCGCAGGACGCCGACCCGCATGCCGGCGCGCGCGTCCGACGACGGTGATCGCGCCGCCGCAAGCAGGCTTAACATCGTCGCAGCGTCATCCACGCTGCGGGTGATCGTGCCGACGGTGTCCGTCGAAGGCGCGAGCGGTGCGACCCCGATGGTCGGTATAGTGCCCCAGGTCGGTCGCAGCCCCACCAGCCCGTTGTATGCGGCCGGTACGCGGATCGAGCCTCCCGTGTCTGTACCCAGCCCGGCCAAGGCGAACCCGGCCGCCACCGCGACAGCGGTGCCGCCGCTGGAGCCGCCCGACGTGACCGAAGGAGAAAAGGGGTTGCGCGTATCGCCACCTAGCGAACTGCGCGACCGGATCTCGAACGAGAATTCCGACAGGTTCGTCTTGCCAACGACGATCGCCCCCGCAGCCAGAAGAGCGTCCAGCGCGGGGGCGGTCCGCCAAGGCATGGCCGCCTCCAGTGCGCGGCAGCCCGAGGTGGTCGGCATGCCTGCCAGGTCGATGTTGTCCTTCACCGCGATCGGCACGCCGTGAAGGGCGCCCAAGCGCGCGCCCCGTCGGCGCGCGTCATCGCAATCGCTCGCTACGTCCTGCGCGTCCGGGCTGACGCGGAGCATGGCGGAGAGGAACAGGCCGGCGCGGTCGTGCGCGGCAATTCGCGCGAGACACGCCGCGACTGCTGCGCTCGCGCTGTCCCGTCCAGCCTCGCAGCTGCTGAGGAAGGCGCGGATGTCGTGACCATCGTCCATGGTGCCGCCGATCCGTTCGATGCAGTGGAACGGCGCGCCGCGGACAGCGCGCCGCTACGCGTCAGCCGGCGGCGCGCTGCAGGGCCGCGAGCTTGATCTGCGCCAGCATCGACAGCTCGTCGTAGACCGACCATTCGTCGATGATCTTGCCGTCTCGGACGTGGTAATGGCTGACGCCCATGACGAACAGCGGGTGGCCGGTCGGCGCGCCGAGCGGCCCGTACCCGAGATGGTGCCCGTCGAGCGTCCAGCGGACGGCGTACTTCGTGCCGCCCTCCTCGCTTTCGACCGAGCAGATGTGCTGGGGCACGTAGAAGCCGTCTGGAATGAGGGCGACGAGCCGCATCGTCTGCTGCAGCACGGCTGCCACGCCGTAGTACTCGCGCATCAGCGGCCCGTGCCACTGGCAATTGGGTGCGTAGAGCTCGTGGATGCGCCCGAACATCCGCTTGTTGTAGATGTGGTGGAGGTCGCGCAGCAGCTGCGCCTCGCCCTCGCTGTGGGCGATGGACGTGTCCGCGTCCGTCTCGGGCGGGTACTGGCCGAGCAGACGCCGGTTCTCGACGACCTCCATGATCGGCTCACCCGCCTCGAACTTCCGTACCGCGATGTCCTGCGCGTAGGCGTGCGGATCCAGGCCAAGCTGGATCACCGGACCCATGTTGTCGCGCACGATCCACTCCTTGTAGATCTTGTTCTCCAGGATCATGCAGTCGGCGACCGTTCGCGTCAGGAAGGTTCGCCCCGTCGGCTTGCCGTACATGCCGTACTGGGAATGCCGCCCCTGCCCGTGCGTCATGTGGCTGGTGTAGAAGCCATCCCGATCATTGCCGCGCCAGATGACCTGCTGCGCGAGGCCGCGGCGGTCCGGGAACTCGACGAGGCGCTGGATCGTGTCGCGGATGTGCGTCTCGCGGTCGTACATCGTGCCCATGGTGGTGTAGGCGACGCAGTTGTGCGTGTAATGCGTGTAGATGAGCCCGACATCCCGCTCATCCCAGATCCGATGGGTGCAGCGGACGATGTAGTCCACGATGTCGGTGTAGATCGGGTCGAAGCCGCGCATGTCCTGCACCCGCTCCCGGTCCGTCGGGACGAGTTCGGTGAAGTCGCGGCGCTCGACCTGCAGGACGGCTCCGTTCGGCTGGCCCTCATTTGTCGCCGACGGTTGGCTGGACTGATCGTGCGTTGCGGCCTTGGTCATCTCGTCTCCTGTGCGACGCGTCGTTGATGGCAGGTTAGCAGAGGCTGCGGCGTAATCGACGCGTGCGAGCCAGGTCGCGACGTGTACCGCGACATCGTCGGGACTCTCCAGCGGCGCGAAGTGGCCGACCCCGTCAAGCAGTACCAGCGCTGCATCCGGCAGCCCCTCGGCAAGCTCGTGCTGCAGTGCCGGCGGGCAGAGCACGTCCTGCACGCCGCCGAGTACGAGGGCGGGCATGGTCAGTCCGGCGAGGAGCGGGCGCTTGTCCGTCCGGATAGCGGCGAGCTTCTCCTGTGCCGCATGCGTCCGCGCATCGAAGGTCGCCGCCATGTCCTCGAGCAGCCGGCGGAGGCCGCCGTCATCGCCGCGAGCCGAACCGAATGCGCGAGGCGCTAGCGCGGCGATCGCCGCAGATGGAGGTCCGGGGTTAGGAGGAGCGTCGCCGGCCCGGGCTCTCGCATTGCTGTTCACGAGCGCCAGCCCGACGACCCGGTCCGGCGCCATGAGCGCCAGCTCGAGCGCCACCAGCCCGCCGAGCGAGAAGCCGAGAAGGGCGAAACGCGCCGGCAAGCGCGCGAGCAGCCGCCGGGCGACCGCGACCGGGTCGTCGCCGTCGATCGGGAGCGTCATGCTCAGGCGCTCGTCCAGATGGGACAGCAGCGGAGCGAAGAGCCGTTCGTCGCACAGCGTACCCGGCAGCAGCACGAGCGGCACGGGCGCCGCCGATGTCTTACTCAGAGGGGGCTGCGCGATGGTGTTCACGTCGTCCTTCATGCCTCCCGAGGAGTTGTCTTGCATGCCGATCGCGAGTGGTCTAGCTGTTGTGCATTCGGATGCAAGACGTTTTACATGACGGCGGAGATGGATGTGAACTGGACTGAGGAAGCCATGAAGGCTCGCCTGGTGCGCTATGCCGATCTGGTGCCGTGCCGCACGGCGTTCATCGACACACGCACGCCCGGATCGACCGAGAAGGAGAACTTCACGATCATCGGCGCGGGGGTCTCGGAGAGCGCCGACCAGCACGTTCACATCACCGAGCGCCACGGTTTCAACATCGGTGCCGCTCGTCAGCCGTTCGGCTGCGTCAACTCGCAGCACAGTCATGACACCGCCGAGGTGTTCGTCGTTCACTCCGGTCGCTGGCGCTTGCCGTTCGGACCCAACAAGGAAGACGGATCTATCGAGATCGGTCCAGGCGACGTGGCCTCGGTGCCGATCCACATGTTCCGCGGATTCGAGAAGCTCGACGAGGGGATCGGCTTCCTCTTCACGGTGCTGGGCGAGGATGATCCCGGAAAGGTCACCTGGGCGCCGGCCGTGTTCGAGGCGGCTTCGGGGCATGGTCTCAAGCTGGCGAAGGGCGGGCGACTTATCGACACGTCGCGCGGCGAATACACCTTGGAAGACGTCGAGTTGGCCGAGGCGACGGGCGCCGACGCCGCGTCCGAACTGAAGACCCCGCCCATGGACAAGATGCGGGAGTGCGTCGCGGCCGCGGAGGACATGATCGCCAATTCCGGCTCGCCGCTAGCCGGCGAGGGGGTCGAGGAGGCCGGTGTCATCACCCCGATCGCGACCGGCGACGGTTTTCCGGTGGGCCCGATCGCAGGCTGGTGGCCACACGGCTTCAACCTGCGTCGGCTGACGATGACGACGGGCGCCTATGTGCCGCTGCACGCTCGCTCCGAGGTCGAGGTCCTGTTCGTTCACGAGGGGACGCTGGAGGTCAGCTGGGATCAGGGTGCCATCATCATGGGCGCGGGCGACACCCTCAGCGTACCCGTCGGCCTGCCGCATGCCTTTCGGAACACGGCATCGGTCGACATGAAAGCGTTTGTCGTCCGGGGCGGAGACTCGCCGGGCATGCCAATCTTCTGAAAGGTGGCGAACTGACCTCCTCCGATCGACGCATGAGCTTAAGTCGCGATCGCGAGCTACGAAGGTTCGAGATTGCTGCCGCGTTTTTACAAGCCATCTACACAGACATGAACGAGCGGCGGTAGTTGGGAGACGGGCAGAGGTTCCTGAGTGACTGCTTCTGGGTCGGAAACGCCGCAGATTGCAATTCAGGCGTGCGCGGCATGGTAGCGTGCTGAAGCTCACCAAGTGCTCGTGTGGGATTTGCCGCGACCAATCCAAGGTGACCAAGTCCATCGGACTGCAACGCGCATCGTGCTCGCCGCGGACCGGCTGTTGCTGACAATCGATAGCGAGCTGCGGAAGGACCGCCTCGCTAGCTCGCGATGTAGCGGGAGACGTTGGCCGCAAGCACGTCGAGCGGCACGTTTCCGCCATCGACCACCGCTTGGTCAAAATCGCGCAGGTCGTAGCGGGGGCCGAGCGCGCGCTTCGCCCGCTCGCGTTGCGTGGTGATCTCGGACCGCCCGACCTCGTAGCCGCAGGCCTGGCCCGGCCAAGCGCAATAGCGGTCGACCTCGCTTTCCGCGTTAGAGCGCGGCAGGCCGGTCGCGGCGACGAACGCCTCGAGCGCCTGCGCCCGCGACCAGCCCATGGTGTGGATGCCGGTATCGATGACGAGCCGTACCGCGCGCCACGAAAGGCCCATCAGGTAGCCGAGCCGTCCCGCTGGATCATCGACATACATCCCGAGTTCGTCGGCGAGCTGTTCGGCGTAGAGCGCCCAACCCTCGGTGTAGGCGTTGAGGGCCAGGATCGAGCGGATCAGCGGCAGTTTCTGCGCATATTCGCCCTGCCATACGTGCCCCGGAATACCCTCGTGATAGACGAGGTCGGGGATGGTGACCCGGTTATGGATCGACGGATCGCCGAGGTTGACCCAAATTTTGCCGGGGATGCGCCCGTCGATCGATCCGGGTCCGCCATAGGCCGCGGGTGCGCCAGGTTCCTGCGCCAGCGGCATGCGGCGGATCTCGAGATTGCCCTTCACCAGTCGCCGGAACGCGAGCGGCAGCTTGGGCCGGATCGCATCAATCCGCCCCTGCATGTACGCGACGATCTGACGCCGCCCCACGTCGCCGTCGGGGAAGCCGATGCCGGGGCGGCGCTGATAGGCAATGGCGCGTTCGGCGACGCTACCCTGCGTCAGGCCCTGGCTCTTCAGGATCGCATCCATCTGCGCCTGCAGGTCCGCCAGCCGTTCGCGGCCATAGGCGTGAAGATCGGCGGCGCTGCGCCGCGTCGTCGTGCTCGCGCGCAGCCCCCAGGCGTACCATTCGGGGCCGTGCGGGCGCGTGCCGAGCCCGGCGGCGTCGGTCGCGACCGCACGCTCGGCCTTCAACTCCGCGAGCTGGCGTTCGAGCGCGGGGACGATCGCTGTCCGTGCGATGGCGCGCGCGCGCGCGGTCCATCCGCCCGGGATCTCGCTTGTCTTCCGCGCGAGCGGGCCGACGAAGGGCCCGTCGGCGTTCGCAGCCTCGGCGATCGTCCGGGTCATCCCCGCGATCGTCTTGTCAAGCAGGAACGCGGGCGGCACGAGCCCCTGCGTCCGCGCCGCGCGGATGCGCGCGGTCTCGCCGTCCAGCTGCGCGGGCGTCGCGGCAAGGCGGGCGAGATAATGGTCCGCATCGCGCGCATTGCGCACCGGCTGGTCGCCGTCGAGAAGCTGCGGCACGTCAAGCCACGACCCGACGTTCTGAATCACGGCGTACGGCGTGTTCCGCCAGTCGCCAATTGTGGCGACGCCATAGGGCAGCGCCATGCCGTCGAGCGCGGTGCGGAACGCGCTGTCCGCGACCGCGAGACTGGTCCGGGTCGAGGAATCCAGCCCGTCGCGCGGCAGCCGTCCGAGGTCGGCGAGCGCGCCGGTCAGGAACCGCCGCTTGCGGGCGAAACCGGCCTGCGAGCGATCCTCGAGCTTCCCGCGCAGGTCGGCATGAGGGCCGGTATCGACGCCAAGCCCGGTCGCGCGGTCTGGGGTGAGCGCGAGCAATTGCCACGCGAAGCGGTCGAGCAGCGCACCGGCGTCAACGGGGCCGCTTTTTGCGGCGATCGCGGGACTGGCGGTAAGGGTGGCGAGCCCTGCGAGGGTCTCGCGGCGAGTGAGGAAAGGCATCATCGCGTCAGCATGGCGCGGGGCACAGCGCTAGGCAAACCTTCCGTCGGCAAGCCTAACTTCGATCCGGATCGGACGTCTCGTCCTTCTCGACGTACGCCGTGATCCATTTCGGATATCCCTCGGGCGTCATGACGATATCGGCCACCGCGACCGGGTCATCGCCCGTCTCGATCCATCCAGCGCCCAGGCAATGGCCGCAGATCGCGCGCTTGCAGCGGAAGCTGACGAGATCGATCTCGGTGTTCCACTGTCCATGACCGCGGCAGATCGGGCAGCGCGCATCGAGCATGCCGTTGCGGGGCTGCAACGGGACGATGTCGAAGGCGTGTGGGCTGTCCGGCCCGTCGCAATGGACGATGTTGCTCTCGTGCGGCATGCGCGGACAACGCCCCAGGCATGCGCGTAGTTCGGACTGATCGAGGCGCTCAGCGTTTCCGCCGGAACACGATCCACGACGCCGCCGCGGCGACGATCGCGCCCAGCACGTTCGCCACAAGTTCGGCCTCGTAGATCACCCCCAGTGCCTATGCGGGCTTCATTAGCGCTGCGACTGGCAGCGAATGAACGAACATCCGCTTTAGGGCCGCGGCTGACCCAGTCTCAGTGTCGTATTTTGGGTCGCTGCACACCAGCAGTGCGACCCTAGTCTCGCCGCCGGCAGTCCCTTTTTGCCATTGGCGACTTAGCAGCACCAATTCGAACGGCCTTCGCCAACTAGAAAAGTTGGCCCGGCGTGGGGACACGGCCGGGCCAAGTCGGGAGGATGCAGCTCCAAGCTGCGGCTGTGCCCGTCAGCAGCTATCTTGATGGGCGACGGGCTAACGAATCTTACTGCGAAGAGCTGGTGATTGCTCCTTCTTAGGCTTATGTGCGCGCCAACCTGGCTTCTGTTTGCACCTTCTAGAGTGCCCCGGCTCGCATCTGTCTAACGGCGAAATCGGCGGCTCGCGCGCTCAGCGCCATGAACGTGAGAGAAGGATTGACGCACGACGACGAAGCCATCTGCGCTCCGTCCGTCACGAAGAGATTGGAAGCATCGTGCGCCTGGCTCCAGCCGTTCAGGACGGAAGATCGTGGATCAGCCCCCATCCGCGCCCCTCCCATCTCGTGGATGCCTTCACCCGGAACGTGCTCCAGTCGCTCGCTTTTGACGTTCAGGACGCCGGCAGCGCGCAGCATGGCCTCACCCTGCTCGCGTGCGTCGGTCATCATCTTCATCTCGTTGTCGCGGAAGGTGACGTTGAACTTCATCAGGGGAACGCCGAACCGATCGACCCTGTCCGGATGCAGCGATGCCCTGTTGTCCTCGTACGGCAGACACTCGCCGTAACCGCTCAGCCCGAAACGCCAGCCGTCGTACTGCCGCATCCCGTGCTTCATCGACGCGCCGAAGCCGACCGGCTTCGCCGGGCTGCGAGAGGCTCGCCCCTGATAGGCATAGCCCCTGCGGAACGGGACGTCGTCGCTCGCGATGTTCCGGAAGCGCGGTACGTAGACGCCCCCCGGCCGACGCCCGTACTCGATGTACTCGGTCATGCCGGGGACATCGCCGCTAATGTTGACCCGGAAAATGTGATCCATGACGTACCGCCCGAGCGTCCCGCTACGGTCGAAATGGCTCCTGCCATCCGCTGCTCGGCTGTTGAGCAGAATCTGGACGGAGGCCATCGCGGAGGCGCAGAGAAACACGACCCGCGCCGCAATTACCTCGGCGTTCCCCGTCGTGGTGTCGACTACCCGAACACCGGTGACGCGCTTCGCAACTGGATCGTACTCGAGGTTCGTGACCACCGCATCCGACCGAAGGGTGAAGCGGCCTGTCGCCTGTGCTGCGGGGAGCGTCACCGCCTGACTGGAGAAATAGGCGCCGAACGAGCAGCCGCGGGCGCATTGCCATCTGTACTGGCACTTGCTTCGGTTCTGGTCGGGCTTGTCCTCGGTGATGTTGCTCATGCGCGAGTGGATCAGTTTGCGGCCCGGAAAAGCTGCCTCGAGCCGCGGCTTCACCCACTCCTCCGCGATGTTCATCGGTAGCGGCGGCATGAACTCGCTGTCGGGCAGCTCGCGCAGGTTCTCGCGGGAGCCCGACACGCCGATGTAGCGCTCGACATAGCTGTACCATGGCGCAACGTCGTCGTACCGGATGGGCCAGTCGATGCCGTGACCGTCACGCTTGTTCGCCTCGAAATCGTGTGGCGCCCAGCGAAACGTCCAGCGTCCCCAAATCAGCGACTTGCCGCCGACCGCGCCGGGGCGGATCCAGTAGAACTTGTCGCCTTCCTCATAGGCATAGGGGTTCAGGCGATCGTTGTTGTGGAGGTGCTGATTGGCAGGCGAGACATAGCCGTGGGTGGCGATGAAATAGTCGCTCGCGACGAGCGGCGCGGGCATGCGATCGCGCGCCGGGATCTCGAACGGCGGCTTGCCGTCGTAGGTGTAGTCGGTGCCGTGCTCCACCATCCGGCCGCGATCAAGCATGAGCACGCGCAGACCCTTTTCAGTCAGCTCCTTCGCGGCCCAGCCACCGCTGACGCCGGACCCGACGACGATGGCGTCGAAGCGATCGGTCACCGCCACGTCAGGCTCCGGCCTGCCGCAGCAGCCGTCGAACGGTGCCGTAGCTTGTCGTGACGTCAGGCAAGTAGGGGGCAGGGCTGCGGTCATTCTCGACGTAGAAGTGCCGGACGCCGGCCGCTCGATTGAGCTTGAACAGGTTGGCATAGTCGAGCTTGCCGAGACCTACGCTGGTCATCGCGCCTGCGGCGGTCATGTCCTTGACGTGATACGCGTAGATGCGCCCAGGCACGCGGCGGACGATCGCCTCCGGTTCGCGCCCCGCTTTGATCGCCCAGAAGACATCGAGCTCCAGCTTGACGAGCGACGGGTCGCCGTTTGCGACGAGGTAGTCGAACAGAGGCATGCCGCCCGACTGGTCGGTGAACTCCCAGTCGTGGTTGTGGTAGGCGAAGCTCAGCCCCTGCGCCTGCAGCTCACTGGAGCGACCGTTCATGAGTTCGACCGCCTTCTTCCATCCCTCATCGGTTCGGGAGGCGGCGTCGACGCTGGCAAGGATCAGCGTGTCGGCGCCGAGCGCACGCGCCATTGTCACCGAGGCGGCGAAGTTCTCCCGAATGCCCTCGATGCCGACGTGGATCGATGGCGCGCGCAGACCCAGCCTGTCCATGGTCCGCCGAAGCATGGCGTGGTCCATGCGGTCGTACCCGCCGCCGCCATACTCGACCTCGCGATAGCCGATCCGCGCAACCTTCTCGAGCGTACCGACGGGGTCGGGCTCGAAGAGGGTCCGCAGAGTGTAGAGCTGCAGGCCGATCGCATGTTCGGCCCTCCGGGCGGCTTCCGGCGCGGCCGCAAGGGCGGTCGCGGCGCCGATGAAGGTGCGTCTGTCCATCATAGGTCGATCGTCCTCGCGGTCGAGGTTGGAAGGGGCCGGCATGCGGCCAATGGTCGCTCTCGCAGCCGACGCATCAGAAGCGAGCCCTGACACCCGCCGTGAAGCGGCGCTCGTAGATGTTCTGGTACATCGCCTGGTCCGGGAAGGTCAGATAGTAGCGCTCGGTCTCTCCGCTCAGGTTCGAGGCCTGGCCGTACAGCGTGATGTTGGGCAGCACGTCGTACGAGACGGACGCGTCGAGGTACTGAGTGGGGCGCTGGTATAGCGCGAGGCCGACGATGCCGTTGTAGTCGGACGAGACGAGGCGCTTAGAGCGATAGTTGTACGCGAGACGCGCCTGGAAACCGTACTTCTCGTACCAGAGCGCCGCGTTGATCTGGTGCTTCGAATTGTCCTGGAACGGCTGATCGTCACCCGCGAGATCGACCCGGCCGGTCCTTCCGAGCGAAAGCGTGTAGTTGGCGTCGAGGCCGAAGCCGCCGAGCGGTCCGTCCACGCCATAGTCGCCCAGCGACTGGCGCGCGGACAGCTCGATGCCCTTCAGCGTTCCGCCCGCACCCTGGACGACCGTGTTCACCGGGACCGTGCGGCGTATCACGCCGTCGTTGTCGGGCAGGTCGTCGCGGTTGATCGTGGCGTTCGCGATGAAGCTATCCACGCTGATGTAGAAGGCGCCGGCGGCGACAAGGCTAGAGCGACCGGTGTAATATTCGAGGCTGGCCTCGACATTGTCGGCGCGCCACGGGTCGAGCTGCGGGTTCCCCCGCGAGGTAGCGCCGTTTGCCGCGAAGATCGGCGGGTTGAAGGTCGTATCGATCGCGTAGTTGACGTTGAGCCCGCCACCCCATTGCGAGAAGTCGAGCAGCGTCATGGTCTTCGCGAACGCCGCGCGAGCACGGAGCTTGTCCGTTACGTCCAGCGCGATGTTGAACGCGGGCAGGATGTCGGTGAAGTCGCGGTCCGTGAAGATGTCGCCGGCGTCCACGCCGGAGACACCATAGGGCTGCGGTGCGCCTACTATATTCTGCCGAACCTTGAAGCGCGTGTTGACGACGCGGATGCCGCCGTTCGCCCGGAACGGCAGGCCGGCGAGCTCGCCCTCTCCGGCTACCTCGACGTACCCGGAGGTCTGCCGCAGATCGATCGAGAACGAGTCTGCGGGGTTCACGTTCTCGCGGCTCCCGGGGTAGAGCGCCTCGTGGAAGGCCGCTGCGTCGTCCATAGCCTTGGGGTCAAGCACCCAAACCGTGGGCGTGCCCTTGGCCGGCAGCTTGACCTGCTTGAGGTTGTCCCGGAACGCGGGGTCGTTCAGCTGCCGCGTTAGCCCGGCCGTGTAGGCATTGCCCTGCGCGTCGAGTACCCGACACGCCGGGTTGTTCATGTTGACGTCGAACGCCTTCCACTTGATCAGACAGCCCGCGGCAGGGTTCTGCGGGTTGTCGGTGTTTCCGGCGTAGCGGGGCGACACGCGCTCGAACGAGAACTGGTCGACGCTCCGCTCCCCGTAACGACCGCCGGCCTTGATCCGCAGCTCGCTGCTGGGCTCCCACTCGAGATCACCGCGGAGTGCCCACAGGTCACCGTTCTGGCGAAGGTTATTCTGGGAGGTGAGCGTCTTCAGACCGTAGCGGGAGGCGTCCTGCGTTTGATCCAGGAACGTCTGCGGGAAGGTGTAGACCGGCAGCCCGCTGGTGTAGTCGATCGTCGCCTTCTGGCTGTAGACCCGGTAGCCGGTCGGGTTGAAGCGCCGGTCGCCACCGTCCGACGCCGGGTAGTTGCCGACTCCCTGAGACGCCCACTGAAAGCCGTCGGTCAGGCTGAACTGCGCGTAGGACTGATCGAGCCGACGGGTCGCCTTGCCGTAGATGGCGCGCGCGGTGGCCTTGATGCCGTCGCCCTGCCAGTCGAGTTGGAGATTGTAGTTCTGCGATTCCGTCTTGATGCGGAACGTCTCGGAGTAGCTGTCGAAGTTGGGCTGGTCGTAGAGGTAGCTCTGGATTGTGTTCAGGTTAAACAGCCGCCGCTCGGTCTGGCCTCCGCCCAGGTTGACCACCTGCGAGACCTGCGCGCCGGTGTCGCGCGAGGCGGTCGGCACGAAGGGAGCGGTCTGCGAGTCCACCGGCTCGAACAGCGTGCCCGAGGTGCGATCATACTGTAGCTGCCGCGTGTAGAAGCCGTCGGCGGTCAGCCGCAGCGAGTCGTTGAACTGGTATTGGAACGACGCATTAGCGCCAAACCGCTGGCGGCTGGTGATGCGCGTCCAGGACGCGTGCGATCCGGGCGTCAGGTAGGTGTCGTTGGCATCGCCATCGCCGTTCAGGTCGTAGCCGAGCAGCGCTCCGCTGGCGTCGCGGACCGGAGTGCCCCGATTGACGCCGTTGTTGCCCACGGCGAAGTCGCCGGGAAGAGCGGGCGAGCCGTTGGCCGGGTCCCTTCCGAACTCGTTGCGTATGTTGACGCCCGCGTCCCGGATGCCCTGCAGGCTATTCGACAGATCCAGGTCGCTGTAGGCTGCCGATGCGAGGAAGCCGAAACGGCCGCTGTTGTACGACACGAGCCCGTTGAAGGACGGGTTCCACCGCTCGGTCCGGTCACCATACTGACCTTCCGCTGCTGCAGCGACCGTCAGGCCCTTCTTCAGGTCGAACGGCCGTCGCGTCAGCAGGTCGACCGTGCCGGATAGACCGGCCTGCTGAAGCGAGGCGGTCGGCGACTTGAAGACGGTCGCCCCCGAGAAGAGCTGCGAGGGAATGTCGGTGAAGTTCGGCTGCACCGTGGTGACCGACGCTGCGCCGAGGAACTGCTCGCCGTTCAGCAGCGTCGTGACCTGGGGAAGTCCGCGGATATTCACCGAGGCTCCCTCGCCGGCGTCGCGCCTGATCTGGACCCCCGGCACGCGCTGAAGAGAGTCGGAAATCGTCACGTCCGGCAGCTTGCCGATGTCCTGCGCGCTGATCGCCTCGACGACGCTGTCAGCGTTCCGCTTCACCTCGATCGATCGAGCCTGCGAAGCGCGGATGCCGGTGACGACGATGTCGGCGACGGGCTCGTCCTCCACGACGCTACCGACCTGCTCCGCAGGCGCCGCAATCGGGGCTGCGGGTGCGGACGCCATGGCGGCAGGTACCTGCTGACTGATGCGCATGGCGACGGTGCGCCGCGGCGCGCCGCGAATGACGAAGGTGTTATGCCCCGCCGACGTGGCGGTCAGCCCGCTTCCGGCAAGTACTCGCTCAAGCGCCTCGGCAGGAGCAGCAGGCGAGGCCGGCAGTCGTGACATCTTGCCGGCGACATCGTCGTCGGCGAACAGGATCTGCAGGCCATTCTGCCGTGCCAACTGCTTCAGGATCATGCCGAGCGGAGCGAGAGACTGAGTCGACGTACTGGTCGTCTGTGCGGACACCGTGTTCGTTCCGGCAATGACGATCGCCGAAGCGGTTACGAGCAACCGCACTGCATTGCGCCTCATGATCTATCCCCTCCCACAGGCCTCCCGCGGTTGCGGATCGACCAGGCCGTGCGCCGTTGCGCCTGACATGTTTGACGGGCCACGTGAGCCAACCCGCAATCGCTGCCATAAAAATAATTGATCTTACGATATCCGTTGACAGCCGGCGGATTGCCGTGGTCCGTCCGCGAAAACACAACGAGAGAGGACGTCTGTGGCGAAGGCGCCGACAGCACGCGAGATGGCGACGGCGTCGTTCGGGGAACGCGGCCTGTACAAGCGCCTGCTCGCGTCCGTCCGTCGAAAGATGGGCGCGCAGGACGCGGAGGACGTCGTCCAGGACGCGTACGTGCGGCTCGCCAGCGCGAGCGAACGTGCACCGATCCGCGATCAGGGCGCGTTCCTGCACACCGTTGCGACAAACCTCGTGCGCGATCGTGGACGCGCCGCCGTCACTAGGGCCATGTACGCCGGCGACATGGACGAGAACGTGGCCGTCGATGAGCCCGATGCGTGGCAGGTGCTCTCCTCGCGTCAGCAGCTTGCCGTGCTGGAGAAGGCGCTGAAGGAGCTGCCCAAGAAGAGACGGGCCGCACTGGTCCTCTTTCGCTTCGATGGCCGATCGCACGCCGAGATTGCGGAAATGCTCGGCCTGTCCGTCTCTATGGTTGAGAAGCACGTCCGGGCCGCTCTGGAGCACTGCCGCCGACGGATGCGCGAAGCGAATGGCGGCCAGCGATGAGCACAGGACCTGTGGACAACGAACCCATTTGGCACGCGCTCGAAGGCCTGCGCGGGAGCGCGGTCGTCCGTGAAGCACGCGAGTACGCCGCTGCGGAGCAGATCAGGCTCCGCCGTGCAGCAAGGTGGCGACACGCTGCCGTGAACCGATGGTCGCTGGGCGGCGCGCTTGCCGCAGCGGCTGCCGTGGCGGTCCTCATGCTGCAGCCGAGCACCGAGACGTACGAGACCCAAGTGGGACAGATGCGCCAGGTGGCACTCGCCGACGGTAGCGTGGTGCGGCTGAATACCGGTACCGCGGTGCGCGTTAGGCTCGGCTGGTTCGGACGCGAGCTGGACCTGGTCAGGGGTGAGGCGCAGTTCAGCGTGGCGCATGACGCGTCCAGACCGTTCCGGGTCACGGCGCACAGGATGAGCGTGACCGCGCTCGGCACCGCGTTCGACGTGGTGGCCCTGCCTGGCCGAACGGCCGTTACGCTGATGCACGGGAAGGTGCTCGTCGAGGCTGCGGATGACCGCCGCGAGCAGGACAGGCGACTTACGGCTCCTGGGGAGCAGGTCAGGCTCGCAGGAGGGTCGCTGAGCAGGCCGGTCCGCGTGCGCCTGGATGCCGCGCTGGCGTGGCAGCGCCGGCTCGTCGACCTGAGCGGGCTGACGCTCTTCGACGCGCTTGCCGAGGTCAACCGCTATTCGGCCACCAAGATCGTCGTGGCAGAGCCCGAGCTGCAGCACGCTCAGATCAGCGGCGTCTTCCGCGCCGGAGACGTCGACGCCGTGAGCGCGGCGCTGAGCACCTACTTCGATCTGCAGGTGCTCAGGCGCGACGCGAGCCAGGTGGTCCTTGGCCGACGCTCTGCCGCCGTTGCCGGCGGCAAGCAAATCGCGAGCTGACGCCGCGCCGGCCAGATTCAACAAGAAAGGAGCGGGCATGACCTTGACGGCAGACGGGCTAGGGCGCCGATCGGTGCTGACCGCGATGGCCTCGCTTCCACTGCTGGCCTCTGCACGCGTCCTCGCCGCGGAGTCACGAGGGACTGCGGGTATCGGCCCCAACTTCCAGCGCGTCGCTGGGGCCCAGCCGATCCTCCGTCCCGATCCGTCGGCTGTGTTCCACTGTCCGATGCGCGACGCCCCGATACGATGGCGAGCGCTGCACACCTTCAACCCTGCAGCGATCGTAATGGATGATGCGGTGTACGTCATTTTCCGGGCGGAAGACGACACAGGTATCATGAAGGTCGGAGGGCACACTTCAAGGCTGGGTCTCGCGCGAAGCGTAGATGGCCTGACGTTCGAGGCGCTGCCAAGCCCGGTGCTATTTCCGACGAAGGACGATCAGCGCGAAGCCGAATGGGATGGCGGGTGCGAGGATCCGCGGCTGGCGGCACGTGACGACGGCACCTTCGTCTGCACCTATACCCAGTTCAACCGTCGAACGACGCGCATCGGCGTCGCGACGTCGCGCGATCTTATGTTCTGGCACAAGCATGGGTCTGCCTTCACGGGCACGAGGTACGAGGATTTCCGAACCAAGTCGGCCGCCGTCTTCCACGAGGTGCGGGACGGCCGCATGGTCGCTGTGCGTCTGAACGGCCGATACTGGATGCTGTTTGGCGAGGGCGCGATCCACGCCGCCCATTCCGACGATCTCGTCCGCTGGACTCCGCTTGAGGCGTCGCCAGGCGTGCTGAAGATTGTCATGGCGCCACGCAAGGGACGGTTTGACAGTTCGTTAGCCGAGGTAGGGCCGCCGCCCATACTCACCGAGGCTGGCATCGTCGTGCTTTACAACGGCAGGAACGCGCGTGAGGGCGGCGACCGATCCCGGTCGCCCTTCGAGTACGCCGGAGGCATGGCGGTGCTTGATCCCGCCGACCTGACACACGTGCTGTCGCGGGCCGACGAGCCGTTCTTTAGTCCCGCTTTGCCATGGGAGCGCACCGGCCAGTATCAGGCAGGCACCACCTTCATTGAGGGTCTGGTGCCGTTCAGAGGCGAGTGGTTCCTCTACTACGGCTCGGCGGACTCGCTGGTGGGGGTTGCACGAGCACGAGCGATTTGATCAGCCGCGTTGCCTGATGGCGCCGACGCCCGTTGGGCCTCAAGCCTCAAGATGAACAAGTGTCCAAACATGGGAGGGCACCAGGTGGCCCTGAGTGACCGGCTCCTGAGTCAGTGTTCAAAGTGGTTAACGCCGCTTGCTCTCAGGCGCCATATAGTCCCATCTGCTGATGTAAATCTGGTCCGGCCGCATAACCATGCGATGGGGGCGAGCTAAAGATAGCTCTTAGCTGGGGTTCCAACATAGCCGAGTACGGCTTTACGAACCCGCGCCACGAGCGCTTCTTGTCCGTGCTCACCTCTCTCACCGGCGGCATCTATCATTCCACGCATGATCGCGGCGACGTCGGCCGTGGCGGTGGCCATGTTCGACTGTCTGTGGAAGCTCGAACGCCCAAGAATGTCGGCGAGGATCGCGACGAACCTTGCTCTGACAAGTTGCGTCCCAGCGTCCATTGGCAGGCGGGCCTCCTCGAAATCGAGCAGCCGTGCCAAGCGCGGGCGACGGAGCTGATGGGCAACGGCCGCGTGGATGAGCGCGTGGAGCGCTTCATGTCCCTCAGGCTTCACGCAAGCAGCCTCCGCTTCTACGACTAGGCGGGCCGTCTCGCGGGCGATCAGCGCGCCGAGCAGCGCGTCCTTGTCAGAGAAATACTGGTACAGGGTGCCGATGCTGACGCCCGCTAGGTCGGCGACGGCGTTGGTGGTGAAGCCGCCATGGCCCTGCTCCTCCAAGATGCGAGCCGTGGCTTCGATAATAGCGTCTACCGTGTGTCGCGCACGCGCCTGACGCGGCTCTTTCCGAGGGCGCGGGCGCTGATCGTGAGCTCGTGCTGTCATCGAAGCCAATGCGAGTAGAAGAAACGAGCTTATGCTCACATTCTTGTTGGGTCAATTAACAGCGCAAGGACGCACCATGGCCCCGCCAACGACCCACTTCGACGCCGCCCTCACGACCTTCTTTATGGTCAAAACCTCACCCGAATGGTTGGGGTTCTCGTTTCAAACGCGCTTGTCCCACGCGCGGGAGACCTTCCAACCAATCCTCGATGCCTTCACCGGTCTCGTACGGCTGAAATGGTATGATGTTGAGTTCTACACCGCCAGGATCAGCGACATCTGGGTAATTGAGGCTAAGGATCACGGCAGCTATCAGCTCTTCTGCGAGAAGCTGCGCGAAACGCCGTTCTGGGATCGCTTCTTCATAGTACACGACATCTTCCCCGGCGAGTTGAACGCCTGGGCGAAGAACTACGAGGTCGACGCCCTGCGATCGTAGCGACGGCGACCAACACTCACGGTGCGAGCCGCTGTCGCAGCGTGTCGAGCAGCCAGCGGCCGGCGGGACCCAGCACGTGGTCCCGCCGGTGAGCCGCATAGATCACGAGGCCTTCAGGGGGGGTCGGATCGTCCGCGATGTCGATCACGACCAATCTCCCGTCGGCAAGGGGCGCCGCGACGAGATGCTCCGGCATGCGGCACCATCCAAATCCGGCGAGCAGGAAATCCATTCGGCGGCCGAGATCCACGAACCGCCACAACCGTGCGCTCGCCAGACCGTAACTCGCGCCGCAAGGATCGACCGGATCGGAAAGTACGAGCTGGACGTGCGGCTCAAGGTCGTCACGTCGTGCCGGCCGGCCGAGCGATGCCAAGGGGTGAGACGGTGCTACGACCGCCCGCATCCCGATACGCAGCAGCGAATACGCAGCTATGTCCTCCGGCACGTCAGGGAGCAGCAGGCAAACCGCCAACGCTGCGGTGCCGTCGCGCAGTCGGCGCAGCGACCCGCCCAGGCCTTCCGTCGAAAAGCTGACCGGGAGGTCGGGGAACGTCTCCCCCACCGCCCGCAGACTGTCGATCAGCGGCCCGGTCGGCACCAACGGGTCGATGGCGAGGGCCAGTTCGGGTTCGAGCCCCGCGCGTGTTCCGGCCACCACTGCCTCGAACCGAGCGGCGCTGGCCAGCACCAGCCTTGCATGGTCGACGAGGACGCGTCCTACGTCGGTAAGGCGTGGCTTGTACCCGCCGCGGTCGAACAAGGCGACACCCTGCAACGTCTCCAGCGTCGCGATCGCCTGGCTGATCGCCGACTGCGCTCGCCCGAGTTCCCGCCCCGCGGCAGAGAAGCTGCCGGTGTCGACGATCGTGACGAGCACGCGCAACTGATCAAGGCTGAGGCTGCCGAGCATAGTCCATCACTTCTTGCGATAGAGCTCATCACAATTTGATCGCTCCCGTAGGCCGGTCGTGGCGACTAACTCGTCCCCATGCAACCGACTTTCTTCATCAATCACGGTGGCGGTCCGTGCTTCTTCCTTGATCCCGGCCCGGTGCGCGCGGCCTGGAGCGAGCTGGAGAACTATCTCCGGGGCTTCAGCGAAACCCTTGAAGAGCGGCCGCGTGCGGTTCTTGTCGTCTCGAGCCATTGGGAAGAAGCGCTTCCGACGGTGAATGCCGCGGCGGCGCCGACGCTGTTTTTCGATTACGGCGGCTTCCCCGAGCACACCTATCAACTCACATGGCCGGCGTCGGGCGATCCAGCGCTGGCGGCACAGGTCCGCGATCTGCTTGACCGTGCCGGTATCGAGAGCAGCGCTGATACGACCCGTGGTTGGGACCATGGCGTTTTCGTGCCGCTCAAGATCATATTCCCCGACGCCGGCATCCCAACCGTCCAGCTTTCGCTCCAGCAAGGGCTCGACCCGGCGGTTCATCTCGCCATCGGCCATGCGCTCGCTCCGCTCCGCAAGGGCGGCGTGCTGATCGTCGGCAGCGGTCAAAGCTACCATAATATGCGCGGCTTCATGGGTCGGGGCGGACATGCCGATCCCGCCGCCGAAGCCTTTGACGTGTGGCTGCGCGAGGTGATGGCAGACGGCATCACGCGGGACCGCGCGTTGATTGCCTGGGAGCAGGCGCCCGGAGCCCGTCAGGCGCAGCCGCACGAGGATCACCTGCTGCCGCTCATGGTGGCGGCGGGCGCCGCGTCCGGCGAGCCCGGCCGAACGGTCTTCCACGGCCATGTGCTCGGCAAGCCGATCTCCAGCTTCCGCTTCGGCTGACCTTTGAGGGAGTTCCTTACATGACCAAGCTTCTCGTCGTCGAGACCAGCCCGCGAGGCGACTATTCGGTCTCGCGCGCGATGACCCGTCAGTTCCTGGCTAATTGGCGGACCGCGCATCCGGACGGCGAGGTTGTCGTCCGTGACCTCGCCAAAACCGACTTACCCTTCGTGACCGCGCCCTGGCTCCAGGCCTACTTCACGCCGGCCGAGAAGCACTCAGCCGAGATGAAGGAAGCGCTGCGCCTGTCGGACGAGCTGGTCGGCGAGATCCTGGCCGTCGACCAGCTCGTCATCGCCACGCCCGTGTACAACTATAACGTGCCAGCCGCCCTGAAGGCCTGGATCGATCATATCGTCCGCAAGGGACTGACGCTGGGCTTCGATGGCACGGGGCTGGTGACCGGGAAGACGGCGACGCTGCTGCTCGCGTCGGGTGGCGTCTACACCGAAGGATCGCCGATCCGCGATCGCGACATCGCCACGCACTACCTACGGCTAATCCTGGGCGTAATCGGCATCGACGACGTGACGGTCGTCGCCGGCGGCGGAGCGAAGGTCGTAGACATGGGCGAGCAAACGATGGACGGTTTCATCGCGCACCTCGACCGAAATTTGAAAGAGGCTGCCGCAGCTTGATTGTTTTGCCCGTCATGCCGTCAAAGCGGCCGCGCGCGGCGATAACGCGGTCGCCGCTCAGCATCCCCTGAACGAACGGCGAGTATCGGGAATTTAGAGTGCACGGCCTTAATGTCCGGCTTGGGTCTCGGCATGCGCAACGCACCATTATAGACGGAGGTGCAGAACTGGCGCGCCTTAAGGATAATGATTGATGCCCTTGCACGGTTTAATCATCACCGTCACTCCGAATGACCCGCTCGTGGGAAGTTGCTCGGCCTTGTACGGGCGAAGTCGCGCTCGGGCGACGGCGAGCCGGCGGGCGGCGGGCGGTTATTGACCGACGCCCACTAGGCCATGCTCGCGTCGCGCCACCATCGCGCCTCGCGCTCCTGCACCGCGATATGAGTCAAGGTATTTTTTCAGCGCTCGGCGTCGACAAGCGGGCGCAGCGTCGCCCAGGTAGCTGGCACGCAGCTACTCGGTCGCGAGAGGCTCGTGAGAGCCGTATCGGGCAGCGCCGTCGCCGGGTGCCGGGTCGCTTCGAAGCTTCAGCAGTCTCGTACCCAGCGCGGGTACGAGGACCTTAACCTCTCGATCCGATGCGCCAATATCTGCGTGACGCCAGAGATCTCGCACCTTGTGCCTTCCGACAATGCCGATGTCTGACCAGCGAACCGTGGCGGACAGTTCTGTGTCGCTCGTATTGAAAATTCCAACGGCCTTCTCGTCAGTCGCGAGATACTTCCTCCATATTGATATTGGGCCACTTATGCTGACCCGCTCGGCGGGTATCCCTAAGGCGTCTTGATCAACGTCGATTACCTCGTCATTCGTTAGGATGGAGAGCGAAAACTCGTCCATGGTCGTCAGATCTCCACCGATGATCAAGGGGGCGGAAAGAAGGCTCCACAACGAAAATTGAAAGAACTGCTGGTCGGGCGTCAGTGGCGGCGGCATCACCCTGTCGATCGTGACATTGGGCCAGACTTGGCCGCGAGGGATGTAGGCGAGCCGCCCCACGAGGAGGTGGTCCGGGTCACTCCATCCGCCGGGGCCGGCTTGCCCCTTTCCGCTCCAACCATTCACGAGCGCGACGATATTGTCCCAAGAACTATAGATGCCCTTTGGTCCCCAAGCGAGATCACCAGCGATCCTCCACTGCTGCCCGCCAACACGCCGGCCCCAGGTTCTCACGTTGCCCATGCCGTACTGGCAAAGGCTGAAGACGATGTCGCGATCAAGCGCAGCCAGTTGCGTCGCCATCTGCCTGTATGGCTTTTGCATCTCAGCGAGCGACGCATCCTTGGGCTTGTACGAGCACCAATCGTACTTGAGGAAGTCGATGCCCCAATCCGCCATGCGCTTGGCGTCCTGCGCCTCGTGACCGAGACTTCCTTCGAAGCCCGCGCAGGTTCGAGGTCCCGGTGAACTGTACAAGCCGAATTTAAGCCCGGCGCTGTGAATGTAGTCGGCCAACCCCTTCATGTCCGGGAAGCGTTTACTGACCCGTATACTTCCATCCGGATTTCTCGCCCGCCCTCCTCCTACCGCGACAGGCTCAGTCCATCCGTCATCGACGTTCACGAAGCTGTACCCGTGATCCGCGAGACCAAGCGCAACGAGAGCGTCGGCTTGCTCTCGTATCGCCTTGTCGGTCACGTTTACCTGCAAGGTATTCCAGGAGCTCCACCCCATGGCCGGGGTCAGCAGAAGCTGCTCGCCGATCACGACGCGGAGATCCTTCGTCGCGCTTCCGAAGGCGTTTGTGGCGGTGATCGCTACCCTCGAAGCGCTGCGTCCAGGCGCCTTACCGCTGATAACTCCCGTTCCACCATCAAGGCGAAGGCCTGATGGAAGCCCTTGCGCGCTGAAGCGCATAGGCCTGGTCCCGGTCACGGGGACACGATAGAGGAAGGGTCTCTTCGCCCCTCCGCCCACCGCGGCTGGCGCGTTTATGCGGGGTGGCTCATCAGTTCTTCTACCCGTTGGAACGTCTGCGCCCGTGGGTGACGCGATGGCCGCGGCGATCAGGCCATATATAATTGTGTGCATACGTTCCCCGATGATGCGTATGAGAAGCAACCGGCGACGACCGCGACTTCTTCTAAAATGGCTCCGGCAGCCCGTTTAGAAGTTAAGTCGTATTCCGGCATCAAAGCGGGCGCCGAAGTTCTGGTAGCTAAGAAGCTGGTTGTCGAACCTTCCGGTTGTGAAGTACTTAGCGTTAAATAGGTTTGTGCCCTCGAGGACCAATTGCGCCTTCGGGGTCACGTTCACGGCAAAGCTGCCGTCAAACTGGCCATAGTCGCGTACGAATGACGGCTCGTTTCCAGCTCCGCCTGCCAGAACCTGCAAGAAGCGCTCGCGACGATTGTACGCGATGCGAGCAGATATCCCATATTTTTCATAAAACAGGGTCACGTTCTGCGAATTGCCGATCCCTTCCGCGGCAAACGCGACACTGCCTTGGGAGATGTCGATCGGTCGATTACTGCTGACGAAGGTGGCGTTTGCCTGGATGCCGAACCCCGAGAGAAGCCCCGGCGCCCAATCCAGCGTGTGGATGGCATTCAGCTCTACGCCACGTACGGTTAGGGCTTCCGCGTTACGTGGACGGCGGACGCTGAACCGGGCGGTGGTCGCATCCACAATGAGGCCGCCAGTAGGCAAACCGCCCGAATTTGCGATCGGGAACAGCTCCTCGCCGAAGGTCTGTACGATGAAGTCGTTAACCTTCTTGTAGAAGCCGCCGACGGAGAGCGTGGTCGTGCGGGTAGGATACCACTCGAGCGAAGCGTCCAAATTGTTAGCGCGATAAGGCCTAAGCTCCGGATTACCTCCGCTAGCCGTGAGTGTCGCCGGCCGTAGGATGTCGTAATTCAGGCTCGGCGCCAAGTCGCCGATGGCAGGCCTTGTGAGAGACTTGTAGGCCGCAAACCGAACCTGGAGCTCTCGTGACAGGTTTAGCTTCGCGTTCAAGGTTGGCAGAAAGCTGTTGTATGATGACCGCTGAACGATGGGCACAGCCTGGCGGTTGTTGGCGTACACACCGACGTAGGCCGTTGTATCGCCTGGAACAAGCAGGAGATCGGTCAGCTTGAGTTGGGTACCAGAAGAGGCAAGCTCAGTGTATTCGTACCGGGCGCCGACATTCACCTGCCATGGCAGTCCGGCAATTACGCCCCCAAGATCGGCATCGACGTAGCTTGCATAAACGACTTCGTTCACGCGGGATCCCGGCTGTGGTCCGGTCGCGAAGCCGTTCGCCGCTGCATAAGCGGCGGCCGTCGTGCCAGGTGCCAGGCCTCGTGCCACATCGAGTTGCGCCGTGGCCTGCGGGCTGGTCAGGAAGGCTCGGTAATCGGGCGCGTCGAAGGTTAGGAAGGTTCCGGGCACCGTCGATTTGCGGCCGTCGAACGACTTGATGGTGATAGGCTTCAACAGCGTTGGATCAGCCAGAGTGGGGTAGCCGCAGTAAAGGCACCCGACGTTGGGATCGGACGCGATCGGGTCATTGGTCTTGTTGCGCGACGTTCTCGCAAGACCGAAGCGCACCGTTTTGATCACCCCGCGATCAACCGACCACTCGGTGTTCCAGCGCAGCTCAGTTACACGTTCGGCGATGTCGCTGCCGTTGACTCCAACAGTGTGAGTGCGCGCTCGGGAGGGGTCGGTCAGGACCCCATCGTCGAAGCCGTAGAGCGACGGAAGTCCACCGCCTTCTGCCCCGGTGAAGGAGTACGATGAGTATGAGCCGATGACCGCGTAGTACCCACGCCCACCACCGCTGTTCTTCGCCCGCGACCATGTGCCATCAAAAATCATCTTGACGCGGTCACTCGGCTTCCATTCCACATTGAAGCCGGCCTCATAGGTCGTGGTGTCGCGGACACTCCCATTCTCTACGAAGTCCGCGTTGCCATTTGTGGTGAGAGATGAGACCGTTCTGTTGTCGTCGATGGTCGCTGCCGTAACAGATGACGGCTCGAACCACGCGCCAAGCGCCCGGTTGGATTGATCGCTCTTGAAGTGGTTGTAGAGACCGTCCACCGTGATCGTCAGCTCGTCGGATGGTGCGTACTGGCCGACGAGCGTCGCTCCGAGGCGGGTGCGTTGATCGCGCAGATTGCCAACGTTCAGGTTTCGAGGCGTGTAGACGTTGGTCTGCAGTGGGTTGCCTGAAGGTCCGACGCTCGCGCGTGGGATATACCCTTCGTTGGTGATGAAGTCGATCGAGGCGATCCGTTTCTGGTAGGAGACCGATGCGAGGACACCGAGCTTGCCGTCGGCGAACGTGTCGCTGAGCAAGCCAAAGAGCTGCGGCGTCGCCTTTCCGCTGTTCGACTCGTATAAGGTTTTGGCCGTGAAGACGCCTTTGAAGCCCTTGAGCGACAATGGGCGCGGCGTTTGGACGTTGATGGTGGCTCCAATGCCACCACTCTGAAGCGACGCCTGAGAGGACTTATAGACCTGTGCGCCGCTGATCAGTTCAGCCGGAATGAGGTCGAAAGAGAAGGAACGACCGTAGTTATCGGTTGCGAAGCTCCGGCCGTTGAATAACACCGTGTTGAACGCTGGGCCGAGACCCCTAACGCTGACAGACTGACCCTCGCCGTTGCTGCGATCGATGGCGACGCCGGGGATCCGCTGCAGGGACTCGGCGACGTTCGCATCAGGAAACTTGCCTAGATCTTCTGCTGAGATCGCGTCGAGCACACCAGCCGCGTTGCGCTTCTGCTCTGAAGATGACGCTATGCTGCTGCGGATGCCAGTGACGACGATGTCCTCGACTGGCTGCGCCGGCTGTAGAGCCGCTGGCTCGTCAGATCCGCTCGACAGCGGCGGGGATTGTTTTTCGACCAGGACTGTGGCGGTTCGCATGTAGCCGGCGATGACGAAGCCGCCCCCGACTCCGTTGTGCGCAGCAAGACCGGTTCCGCGAAGAAGCCTCTGGAGTGCCTGCTCACTTGTCATGCTCCCGCGGACCGGGTTGGCCCGTCGTCCGGCCACGGTTTCCGGTGCAAACACGATCTGCTCGCTGGCCTGTCGGCCCAGCCTGGTCAACGCCTGTCCGAGTTCCTGCGCCGGAAGATCGAACGAGTAAACCGGCTGCGCCTGCCCTGTTGCAGGCGGCGCGCTACAGAACAGGATGGCCGTACCCGTCAGGGTGATCGACCGCAGCGTGCGATGAACGTTCATGTCCTCTCCCCCATCGTCGGCCTATGTCGACCGCTTCGGTGATCAAGGACGCAGCGGTTTCGAAAACCCGTACATCAATCGTACTATTTTTTTCGTCGCTCGATGAGGAGCCCGTCGCGCGTGTTCCGACCCGCTACCGGAAGGATTTGGGCGATGGCGGCAACGAAGCCTTCCGGGGATCCCGTCCGATAGACCCCGCTTACGCGCATCGTTCCCACGCTCGGATCGACTATCCGGAGTGGCCGTGCCGATGCCTCGTTGAGTCGCGACACCGCATCGGTGAGCGTAACGCGGTCGAGTTCGATCAAACCCTTGCGCCACAGCAGCGCAGCCGCCGCATCGATCGCGCGCACGCGAACGAGGCCTCCGGTGGCCAGAAGCTCCTGACCCGGCGTTAGAACGACGGCCGCCGATCGAGCGCTGGCCGTAGCGTTGACCGCGACGCGCCCCTCGACCAGCACGACGTGAAGATTCGTTGACGCGACCTTGACATTAAAAACTGTGCCAAGAGCGGTGATCGCACTTCGGCCGGCCTGAACAACAAAGGGCCTGTGCTTGTCTTTGGCGACCTCGAATAACGCCTGTCCGCGTCTTAACTGTACGCGCCGGCTCGTGCGCTCAAGTCTGACCTCCAATGCGGTGCCACTGTCGAGGGTCACCATTGTGCCGTCAGCAAGCATTGCGGTCGCTCGCTCTCCAAGCTGGGTCTCGTATTGAATGTGCCGGGTTATCCGATCAACGTTTCCGACACCGGCGGTACGAAAATCGGCAAAGCCGATTATGGCGGCGGGAACGGCGACAAGTGCCAAGGCTGCCGCGACCGGCCTGAGCCAGACGCGCGGAGTAGGACGCGCTTTCCGTGCGGCTGCTCGCATCGCCTCGAGGTGTGGATCGCCAGCGTCGTCGAAGATGCCCCAGAGTGCACTCGTCGCCTGCCACGCCGTCTCGTTCGCCGGCGATGCCGCAAGCCACCTGTCGAAGGCCGCGCGCTCCGCCGCGGTCATGTCATCGCGGTCGTGCCGCACTCGCCAGAAGGCGGCCTCGTCGAGGGCGGTGTGCGCAGCGCCAAGATTATTTCCCAGACCGGTCATAAGCCGCCCATGCGTGCGGTGAGGAAGGCGACGGCGCGCTGCATGTGCTTCTCAACGGTACTGACCGAAATACCGAGCTGAGACGCGATGTCGTTGTAGCGCATGCCTTCCACCCGCCTAAGCACAAACACGTGCCGGGTGCGCTCCGGCAATTCCAAGAGTGCCGCACCGACCAAACGCAGACGCTCCTTGCCATCCAGGACGCGATCGGGTGCGAAATCCTCACCAGCGTGGCGGTCGCCATCGAAGGAGTCGTGCGCATCTGCCGCGCGAACCTGCCGTCTTCTCGCACGATCCTGTAGCACGCTTGCCGCCGTCTCGAAGATGTAACCACTCAGATTCGATACATCGCTTAAACCACCCCGCCGGGCCAATCGGACGAAGACATCCTGCACAAGATCTTCCGCTTCGCCCCGATCGCTGACCCGACGGACGAAGTATCGCTGAAGCGAGGAGCGGAACTGCTCGACGTCGGGAAGCCGGACTGCGTCTTCGAATGAGGCCTCGTCGGGCAATGTTTAGCTCGGTTTGGTTTGCTGTCGGTGGATCGGGAGTCTACGGCACGGCGTCGGGTCGCTTTTGATGTCCCGCCACCTGAGCAAGCTTAGCGCTTTTCCGCCGTGCCGGCAGCATCTAATTGCCGGCAAGACGCCATGGGCCTTCGCGTTAGGTTGCGAATGTGACCGGCGCCCACCTGCGGGCGGCTGGGCCTGTCGGCTGCAGGAGGGATGCTTCCATGATGGGTGGAGACTTCAGCATAGCGGAAGGGCAGCTAGGGCTCTGTCAAAGCTAATGCACCTGCGGCGCTCGCTGGGGTAGGGGAGGGGCATGCCCCGCCCACGCAAGCCAGCCAGCCCGTTCCGCTACTTCAACTCGTCGCCTGAGGTGATCCGGCTGGTGGTGCTGATGTACGTGCGCTTTCCGCTGTCCCTGCGGAACGTGGAAGACCTGCTGGTCGAGCGTGGGATCGACCTCTGCCACGAGACGGTGAGGCTGTGGTGGAACAGGTTCGGTCCGCTGTTCGCGGGTGAGGTGCGGCGCCAGCGGGTGAGCCGCATGCCCGGCTTTCGCCATTGGCGCTGGCACCTCGATGAAATGTACGTGAAGCTCAACGGCGAGATGGTCTACCTGTAGCGAGCGGTGGATCATGAGGGAGAGATCCTCGAGAGCTACGTCACCAAGACACGCGACAAAAAGGCAGCGCTCGCCTTCATGAAGAAGGCGCTCAGGCGCCACGGCTCGCCTGAAGCGATCACCACCGACGGTCTACGCTCCTACGGTGCTGCTCTGACTGAGCTCGGCAACCGCGAGAAACAGGAGGTGGACGCTGGGCCAACAACCGGGTGGAGAACTCGCACCTGCCGTTCAGGCGACGAGAGCGAGCGATGCTGCGGTTCCGGCAGATGCGAACGTTACAGAAGTTCGCCTCAGTTCATGCCAACGTCCACAACCACTTCAATCACGAACGCCACCTCGTTGATCGCAAGACCTACAAGCAGCGCCGTTCCGCTGCGCTGGCAGAGTGGCAGGCGCTCGCTAGCTGATCAGTCACCTGCAAAGGCCGAAGTGCATCGTTTGGAGACGAGTTCGCATTAGACTGACAGCACCCCCCAGAGCACTGTCTCCCGTCGTTCACTCGCGATCTCTGGCGAGCGCGGCCTCGAGATTCGCCTGGTTTACGGTCATTGTGCGTGTGGTACCGCCGCTGCGTAGGATGAGGAGGGTAGCGATGCGCCGGTATACCGTCCGGTCATTCCCCTCTATAATCTCCTCATCGACTTCCAAGTCGTACGTACCGGCGGGTTCGGGTCCGTCGAACCCGGCCAGTCGAAAGGCCGACCTAAAAGTCACCGTAGTTTTGGTGGTGCGAACCCCTGTCATGGCAACGACCGACCCCGGCGTTCGTGAGTTGCACGGGCGCAGGCGCTGGAAGCCGCACCGGTCGTTTCGGTCGACGTGGCTAGATGCTTCTTCCAGACAGGCGATGTCCATGAAAGCTCACCTTGAAGCTCGAACGGCTTGATCAAGCGTGGGCCAGACCGCGATCGGGGTTCTCGCTGATTGCTCGATCAAGTTGCTCGCCTTGGCAGCGCTTCTCGGCTTCCGTACCGGTAGCACCACCACCAATCCGTACAGGCCGTTGCTCCCGCTTCTCGGCCAGCTTCGCTTCTGCGTCCCATGCGTTTGCGGCGATTTGGGCTAGCTGACGAACATTCGCGAGCGGCGCTCCCGTCGCTCGCCTCCGCTGAATAGACTCTTGAGCCCGGCATAGTGCGGCTGAGGGATACATTTGTTGTTCTCCAATGAACCGGTTGCAGTCTCAGGTCTTCTTGGTAGTTGAAGCGGGTGGAGCGCCCTTGAGCGAGGGAGCGGACGCGTTCTGTTTCTCGGGGCCCGGCTTCTTAGGTTTGCGTGCTTCTTTGCTACCTTTGCGCTGACTCTTCGCCATAAGGTCCTCCCAAGGTGGAATTTAACTCTTTGATGTTGTCGCTAAGCTCGCTCAGGTCGCCTTCGGGAGCTTCGCGACCCGACAGGACGTCGGTCGCCGATGATGCGGAGAACGTCGCTGCCTTCAGGATGCGCAGGGGGTCGCCGGCATTGTGGCCCGGAAGCCCGGTCTACACCTCGACCCACCTCTGTCCCGCTTCTAAACCTAGCTCCCAAATCGCCACTCTCAGGCGCGAGGATGGGCTCTAAGTCGCCTCGAATGAACTGAACGTTAGATTAAGCCTCAGCGCCATACGCCGCAGATCGACGATCTCACGACCAAGCATCTGCGCCAGCTTACTGCCTGTGTGTCCCATCGAGACGCCACTTCGCAGGGCCGTGATGTCGCTTTGCGTCCAGCGTCGCGAAGGATTGCCCGCAGACGTCTCCGTCACGAGACGAGGTGTCGTAGAAGCCATCCACGTGCTCGTGCCGACGTCAACGAGCAAAGATAGAGCATGATGATCAGGACGGTAGGAACGAGCCAGATGATGCTCAGCACCACCAGGAGCCAGATCAAAGCTCTTGCTCCGACACCAAGTGAGCGAGGACGACATCAACGCTGCCAGGTGCGCTCATGACACAATAATGACGAAGAGTGGGGAGCTCCTCCCTTTGTTCGTCGAAATTCTTGATGCGATCGGCGTAGCCGGTGGCTAAGCGCCGGTGAGACGATTGCGCTTCGGGCGAAACGGCTGTTGCTGCTCGGCCGACGGATACCTGTTGCCGCCGATGAAGTTCTGCGAGATCCATCCATTTCACTCCGCGCGTAAGCGGGAGCGCGAGGTCTCTCAGCCGCTGGCGCTTACGAAAGGGAGCCAGCGATGCGACTTATATGAGCCTTAACGCTAGCAAATACAACAGACAGATTGGGCTAGCAGCCATACAATTGGGCGGCCATCGGCCGTGCCTTACAAGCGGGCAGTACGGCCGAGATACCTCCACCTCGGTGACCCGTCCCTTTGCAAACGCCGCCGATCATGCCTGCTGTACCCCCACGCATTCCCGCCATCCAGGCAACTGCGCGAAAGGCCTAGGGACCTTGAACACCGAGATTAACGAGCGACCGAATCTGGGAGGGGGCGGCGAGGCGCCCGGAACGACCGCTTTTGGGTCCTCGGCACGAGAGGGCAGGGGGCCGCAAGCGCCCACACCCGGTCATTCGCGCGCTGCTAACGCTACTCGGATGTTGCCGTTCGTTCATGTCGATGTTCGGGGCTCAACTGTCGACCTCACAGGTTGTCCGAGCGTCTCGAATTTGAGGATTAGCCGCTCTTGAGACGTGTTTGCTCGCTGCGCGCCGCTGAGCGGCACAGGGGGGACGGTGCTTTGGACGTGTTTGTGTGGGGGGGGGGGGGGGGGGCTGGCAAA
>Ga0265798_10000975_pt1 | contig 45666 bp, 38 predicted proteins | sample P3T30metagenome_FD_192430 | JGI IMG/M metagenome (GOLD analysis project Ga0265798, IMG submission 192430) | Plant litter microbial communities from East Loma Ridge, Irvine, California - P3 T30 | ecosystem: Environmental > Terrestrial > Plant litter > Unclassified | place: USA: California... | reverse complement strand
CCTAGGCGGGGGGAGTTGGTGGGTGAGGGGGTTTTGGGGGGTGTAGATTCGGGAGAGGGGGTGAGATTGGAGGGAGAGATTGGTGTGGTGGGAGATGTGCTGGGAGATGTGCTGGGTTCGATTGAGGGGGTGGGGGGTGCAGATGTTGCGAACCACGACATAGTGGGTGGTGCGCTTCGTTGGATGTGGTGGTGGAAGCTGTGTATGCGCTCGATTGTGGTGGCATGCGGCAAATGCAATTGGCGAGAAAATCGATACGTTGTATTTTACGAGAATACGGGAAGTGCTGGTCTTGTTCTTCGAGACGTTACGCGGTGGCGAAGGAGATTCTGAGGCAGTTGTGAGTGTTTGCGGAGCAGCTTCGGAGGTTTCGAGGCTTTGGTGCCAAGACATTGTTCGCGCCTTCCTTCACCCCACGATACCCCACCACCCTACCCACATCGACGCGTCAAACTAACCCAAACTCAATCTATATACGAAGTCCAGGCTACTGATTGTATTATCGACGCGACACTACACTCAAACACCCTCCTTGGCGCGTCACTCTCCCCGCCACCCGGGACCTTTCCAAAGTACCACTCAACATCTACCGCGCAATCTCCCACATCAACACCAACCATGGCCGACCCTTCCCCCCAAACCTGGACCCTGCGCCTTAAATCCCGCAAAACCACCGTCCTCCTACACATCGACCCCCTCCACACATTCAGCTTCATCAAGCAAACCCTCTACGCCACCCTCCAACAATCACCCCTCAAAGACCCCTCCACCAACCAAGAAATCCCGCTCCCAGACACTCCAGAAGACATCCAATTCGGCACGCCCATCGACGTTCTGGACCCGCACCAGGGCTTCCAGGTCGCCGAGTGGGAAGCACCTGCTGAGAGCGAGGAAGATGATAGTGGCAAGGGCAAGGGCAAGAAGAAAGCGGGTAATGTGCAGGTGAAGGATTGTCCGAAGGGCGCGGGGCTGAGGGATGGTGCTGTGTTGGCGTTTCGTTGGAGGGGGGATGGGGTGTGGGATGGGAGTGGGGATGAGGATGGGAAGGGGATGTGGGGGGTTAGGATTGCGAGTTATGAGGATGTGTTTGGGGTGGAGAATGAGGGGGATGTGGGTGGGAGGAGGGAGTTTGAGGGGTGAAAAGAGGTGGTGGCGACGGGGATTTCTTTAGGTCGAGCTCATGAGAAGCATGCTGAATGGGTTTCGTCACAGGTTTAGATCACGGGAGAGGACGATGGCTAAGGCTTGATCGGAGTTAAAAGCGTGCTGGCCGCTGAGATGAACGATGGAAGAGAGGTGAAGCAAAAGTCGGTCAAAGAGACGTATGAAATGTGAGAGCGCATGGAAAATACAATCTCGACCCAACGAACGCCCTGTCAGCTATCGCAATTTCTCGCGACACGCGATTACCCAGAACGTTCCTCATATTCGGCCCAAATCAACAAATGGCGCGACCATCCGCCACAGCGGGTTATGCAGGTATCCATTGACAGCCTCCACTACCTTCGCGTCAAGAACGAGGCTGGCCTTCGACTGCCGAACTTCATCGTGCATGGATGGCACACCTGTGTTGTATGGGCGCGCTTGTGTCAGCCAGGACTATTTAGGGCACATGCAGCGACCACCCTATTTCTGACCCACCAACGCTGTTAGCGTCAGTCGTAAATTGCGCTACGTGATTCGCCAGTATGAAAGACTACGACAACAATGGCATCTTTTGCAAAAGCCTGGACGACTGGCGCCGTAGTGCTACAAAGCCCTGCTCAAGTTGTAACTAGTTCGACCAGGCTTGACGAGGCCTTGTCTTGCAGTCTCTTTTCATAAAGCAGACACATCAGCCATGTTCCTAGTTGAGTTGACACCGATTCAACATGGCGGAGTCATCGCCAACTCGCAAGGCTGTTTATCCCATCGTCGCTCTTATCGCTTTTCAAATACTGTGGTCGATCTTCAAGGTATGCTATGGTGTCTGAAAAAGTGCTGTACATCAAGGCAAGATGGCGCTGACACTTGCCACACATGTAGAGAATACTGGTAGCATTGCAGCCTGATCTTCGCAAAGTCCCTGGCCCGCTTCTGTCACGTTTTACAGCTCTTCCACTGAGATTCGCGGTCATATCTGGCCGGCGCTCTCTCTACATACACAACCTTCATGAGCGCTACGGTCAGTGACCCCCAAGTTTATCCTATTCTACCTTCCTCGCTCAACACCCACAGGTCCGTACGTACGTATCGCGCCCGAGGAAGTCCACACCGCCGACTTTGAAGCCTTCCGGACCATCCATCGCGTCGGATCCGACTGGGACAAGGGCAAGTTCTACAAGGGCCAAGTACCATCGCAAACAACCGACGAGAATTCCGGCGTGTTCGGCACACGCAGCAATCAGAAGGCATCGCATCGAAGAAGACTGTTCCAGGCCGCAGGCACAAAAAAGGTCGCGATCGAATGGGAGCCCGAGATCAAGGCGCTAGCCACCCTAATGGTGCAAAAGATCAAAAATGAACTAAAAGAACACGGTTCATCCGATGTGATGAAGTGGTTGACTTTCTATACCTCAGATGTCGTTGGAAGCCTCGCGTTCGGACATAGTTTTCATCACATAGAAAACGGCACAAAAGGTCGCCTCCTACGAGACGTCGAGACCATGATGCCCATTATCGGTATCCGCATGGAAATGCCATGGACGAAACCGATCATGGACAACCTCCCTACATGGTGTCCCGGCAGCGCGTCCGAACTCTGGAGACGCACCGAGGGCTACGGCAAGGACGGCGTGCGAGCTACGCGTAGAGCACAGACAGACTTCAATACCAAGACCATCTTTTCGAAAATGGTGCTCGAGGACGCGAAGGATCAGAGCGTGCCCGATAGCGTGATCGAACAGGAAGCTAGCAACATCATTATAGCCGGCACGGATTCGACGTCCATGACGCTCACGTACCTCATATACACTGTCCTACGGCACCCTCACGTCAAGCAAGAGCTCGTCGCAGAGCTAAACACTTGCACCGCGGACCCAAATTTGCAAGAACTAGAAACCAAAATATACCTCAACAACGTCATCACAGAGTCAATGAGACTTCACCCAGGCGTACCCGGTAGTTTGACGCGCGTGGTACCCAAAGGCGGCGAAACCGCACTCAAGTACAAATTACCTGCCGGCACAGAAATCGGCACACAAGCCTATACATTCCAACGCGATCCCAGCGTCTTCGACGACCCGCTCACGTAGGTCAACCGCATCCTCCCCCTTTCCTTGATTAACTAACGCTCCCACAGATTCAATCCCGACCGCTGGCTCACCGCCACGCCCGCGATGCGAGAGCACCTCATGTACTTTGGCGGGTCGGCGCGTATGTGTGTTGGGCAGAACGTTGCGCGCATAGAGATTTTGCATGCGGTGTCTAGGTTTTTTCGCGAATGTGAGGGTGTGCGGCTTGCAGATAGTACGACGGAGGAGAGTATGGCGATGGTGGATTATTTTGCGATTACTCCCAGGGGGGGGAAGTGTGTTGTTGTGCCTGGTTGAAAAGATTGGTACGTTGGCTGGGTGGTTGGTGTAATTCATGATCGGCGGAGTGATGGTGTTGTGTTTGGTAGTGGTCTGAGGTGGGGTTTGCTATTGATAGCGAGGTGGGAATGGACTTTTGACTTCACGTTTTGGGTTCAATTGTTGCTGATGCCTGGTGGTGGTTGCCTGGCCGGGGCGCGACGATCACAACTTCCCAGGTAGCCCACACGAGTCACGTACTACGGTTCTCTTTTCCTTGTCTCATCAGCTTCGGCGCTGGCCTCAGTATCTCCTCAAAATCTTCATAGTACCATCGACTTCGTACGCTCGCTATCGACGCGATGGATCAATTCTACTTCAGGAACGCTGCGCGTTACCACTCACTCGTCGAAGCAGCTACACTTAAGCCGATATTCCTTACACAGAACGGAAGTCAGAACACGGTAGTCAGCGTCAGGATCAGGCCTCTTGCAACAGACGAGGAGTATCCATCCGCCATATATCCTCGATTAGAGCAGGGGCAGAAGAATGTGCTGGACGTTCACGATCTAGTCAATCATCCGAGTGGGACTCCAAGACTACGGTCCTACAACTACGAAGTCGACAATACATTCGGTGTTGGCACGGCTACGGAGCAAATATACGGGAACTGCGTAGCCGAGCTAGTTGACTTTGCCTCGAGTGGCGGTGTTACAACTTTGTTCGTTTATGGCCAAACCGGCTCTGGCAAAACCTTCACCGTGAGTGAACTGCAGCAGCTTGTCGCCAAAACTTTGCTAGGCGCCAATTCTGGGACGGAAGTCTACATGACCACGATCGATCTCGTTGGCAACTCTGCATTCGACCTCTTGAATGGACGCACTTCTGTACGACTTCTCGACGACTTTGCGGGAGTCACTCAGATGGTGGGCGCTACAGAGCATCGAGTGAACCGACTTGAAGAGATGGAAGAATTGATCGAGCAAGCGGGTTCTTATCGAAGGACAGCAGCCACGCTCAAGAACGATGCATCATCAAGATCCCATGCGATCTGCCGAATCCGCATCAAGAACCCAGTGAACCCTTCCGAGGGACTATTGTACATGGTCGATCTCGCAGGTTCAGAAAGCGCTCGCGACGTCGCTGAACATGGAAAAGTCCGCATGCGCGAGACACGCGAGATAAACGTCAGTCTATCCATACTCAACGACTGCATCCGCAGCAAAGCGAAAGCAGACGAGATAGCTTCATCAAGTACTCGTCAAAAACCACCGCGCATACCGATTCGACAGAGCTATCTCACGCGAGTACTAAAACATGTGTTCGATCCGGACAGCAGTCGTGAGTGCAGGACAGTAGTAATCGCCTGCATCAACCCTAGTCTCGCGGACGTCGCTGTGAGTAGAAACACACTTCGTTACGCGGAGTTACTTCGCAACCCGATTCCAGTTACCGATTTTAATCCGGAAAGGCTGGTCAATTGGTCGAATGAGCGGGTCCAGCAGTGGATCAGAGAAAATGTAAGTTGTTGGGATGCTCGAGCTAGATGTGCTTGTATTGATATGTCAGTCTACGACTCTGCTAATTCTGCTGCATATTCTTGCTCTGCGCGAGACGGGTGCTGAGCTCCTCGCTCTCACGGACGTTTCGTTTGACTATAGATGCCAGACTTGCCCGGGTGTTTCGGCGGAGCAGGCTAGAGGATTTCGGTTGAAGTTTTGGCAAGTATGTGCTGCTGTACAGTAGTATCGATTTCGTACTCCTGAAATAGGTGCCTGTCCATTCATTCGCAAAAGATGTTTCATTACTTAAAGTCCTGATACATTGCTCGCATCTATTTTGTAGACGGTGCGGACAAACTGTTCGCAAAATCTGCTAACTTAACATTTAAACTCGCCTTTAAAAAGATGGTATTCCCCAGCTTTATGAGCCCCTGTGCAAAGAGGTCTGTACACTAGGCACGGACCTCCCAGAAGCGCCAGCTATAACTAGGTCCATGTTGGAGATGCGTATGTAGAAGGTTTGATGACTGGCGATGCCTGGGACGAGAGTTTATGTGAGGAAAGTTGACTGGCATGAAACCAAGGCTTTTACCATATAGCTAGGTTGGGAAACGATACCTCTTGCTACCATCAACGATGTAGGTAATTCAACGGCTCGAAGGCTGGACTAGAGAGTGAAAAGAACCACAACTTCGCAAATGTCTGCTTTGAGCGGATATCGTAGGGCACGATGCATTGCACATCCCAAGGCACCACAAGATGTTTCGAATTTTCGAACGGTCCATTCCAGATGCTGACATGGTAAGGCTGCCAATTGCTCATTGGCTCGGTGATGTGCGGGCCGCATATTGATGCCCCGCTCATCCTCTTTAGGCAGAGCCTGCTCCAAGAACACCATCGGATGTCAATGACAAAGTAATGATACTCGATTTCAATACCATCGTATCACATGCGGATAACTATTCCTGTGGAGGTTGTGTCGCAGCTACTCGCTGCTTCCACCAGCGCATTTCAACAGCACGATACCGCTGGACATACGGTAGCGAGATCGAATACCTTGGAGAGCAAGAGAAAACAACCTAAGCAAAATGACGTTGCTACTACAGAAATGTTTACACACAAATCTCTGAATCATAATCAACCATCGATTCGTCTCGTCAAAGTCCAACCGCAACTGTCACCCGAAGGACTCATCCAATGTGACATGTGACACGCAACAATCGAGTCATCATACGTGTGCCTGTCTTATCGTTGGGGCGACCGCGAACCTCAATACGCCATTCAAATCGAGGGCCATATGTTTTATGTCCGGCAGAAGTTGTGTGACTTTCTCCACGTCGCATGGGAGGACGCATCACGAGGACTACCCAATGAGTCGTACTGGATAGATGCTCTGACTATCGACCAATTCAATATAAGCGAGCGAAACCACCAGGTGACCCAAATGGGGCAGATCTTTAACCAAGCTATCTGTGTACACATGTGGCTTGGCACTTTGCCAGCAGCAGTGCCTGTTGGCCTGTTCCGACCCATGCGTTCGGGAGAAAAAAGGATATCCCTCCAAGAGTGGAAAACGTTCTTTGACAACAAACACGTCATATCCAAGCTTATTTTCAACAACGACTACTTCAATCGGACATGGATGACGCAGGAAGTTTTGCTTGCCCGCCATGCTGTCATCCGCCTAGGCAACGAGTTAATCACTTTGGAACAGACGATAGCGGGTCTGCAACGATTCGGTCTTGATAAGCATCATCTTGAGCTCAAGCACAGTCCTTTCCTACCATTCATGGAATTTCGACGCGAGGACTTTGCTGGAATGAATCTCATACTGGTGCTAAAACAGTTCTATGGGAAGAAGTGCGAAAATCCTCGGGATCGGATTTATTCGCTCCTATCGCTCTGTTCCCATCAAGGCCGTGGTATCGACGTCGACTATGGCACTCCCGTCCTCGAGGTTGCGATCAACGTCCTGCGCGAATGCCATAGATCATTCTGTCTTTGCTCGATTGTAATGCTTTTGGTTGCGCTGGGCATGCGTGAGAAAGGTGCTACTGACGCCTATTTAGATGACGCCGACAAATTAGTGGTGGAACTTGACCTGTGCACTGAAACCAAACAACCCGACGCCATGACCGCACTGCGTCGGGACTCGACTGTAACAGTTCAGGACGTTAGGACGTTAGAGGGTACGATACCCATGAACAAGGCTTGTACTTGAAGTTCTGGTTTGGCGGCGTGTGCGCGAATTCAATCTTTGACGGTGTTCGCATTAGCCTGGACAGCCTCTCCCTCCAAGACACGAAAGATATCTACTGGATCGCATTGTATCCAAGGCCTCGGCAACACAAGGTCTCTCAAGGCAAGAAGTTCGGAATTCGACAGAAAGAGGACCAGGATGACATGTACACTATTCGAGTGGGGCTCAGCCTTCTCGCACACCTTCTCTTGCATGACATGATCCCAAGCTTTGCGCGCCTCTGTGGTACGCCTGGACCACGTTTTGGGTTGGATTCACTTCGTCCCCGAATTGCACGGGTACGAGAAAAATGAGCTACTGAGGGAAAAGTGGACATGGAATGCCGCCCATCAGCAGTGTGGCACCATTATCATCGCTGTCTGGCATTGGTCAACTACTCAGATTGTCAGCTGTGGATCATGAACTTCTCGAAATCATACTTCTACCATTACATCAATCCATAATCAAAATCGTCTAACGGCACTGGGTCCACCATTGCCAGCTCGCCAAAGTCACTCCCAATCTCGTCAGCAAGGTCGTCGTAGGCCTCATCGTCAGTATCAACACGCTTAACACCATCACCGCCATCATGCCCCGCCGCCACCACTTCGGTCACCGTGACAGCAGCTGCAGTCTTCAGCTTATCTTGACTTTCATCCTCCCCTTTTGATATATCCGACGAGTCAATAAGAGGGATGGGACCATCACGAACCTCGACACCGTAGCCAAGAGGCACCTTGGCAATCTTTGAGGCTTGTGCGTCTGACTCTGCATCGAAAATGAGTTTCGTTGGTGTTTGACGCTGATTCGTCGCCGAGGCCATTAGGCGGGTGGTCTCCTTTACTGTGGGCGTTGATGTTCCAGTGATACTGGTTGAGCCAAGCGGTTCGAGGTTTGTAGGTGTTGGTGCTGGTGATAGCGATGGAGACTGAGTGCCGTCGAGTTTGGGCCGCTCTATGCGCAAGGTTGTCACTCTGGCTGGCTGTTGCTTAGAGCTGCCTTGAGAATAGTAAACTGGGCGCTGGCCTTGTCGGGGGTTGCTGCGAGGCTGCTCTTGCGACGTACTATGAGCACTAACATCGAAGAGGGACGAAGCCGAGGCTGGTGGGTTGAGCTCATGCACAGCAGGGCCTGTGTTCTCACTTCCACTTCGTCTAGCCTGATCCTTGACACGCTGCCTGTTCTCCTCCGCTACTTCCAACGCCCGCTGCTGGTCAGCAACTTTGTCAAAATTGACATCGCTAAAACCAATCTTGACAAGAATCGTGCCGACCAGGTACCGGTACTGGTCATGCCCAGAAACGAGCTTGCTGACGTCGATGTTCTCAATGCCGTGCACGTCCCTTACCGGACCCAGGCCCGCAACACCCATCTCGAGCTTGGTGGAGCGATAAAGATATCCCAGAATGTAGTCTTCGGTGCTGTACGCATTCACCACACGAGCCGATACAACAGCGCGTGTCTGTCTCCACTGCTTGCTATTCGAAGGCGCCGGTGCACCCAGTAAAACGACCGACTCGACGAGACCAAAGGCATGCTGCTCTGCGAGTTCTACTAGGCATGCGTAAATTACGCGAGCGCCAACAGAATACCCAATAAGTGTGACTGGCCGCTTTCCTTGCACGCCGTCGATCAAAGCATGTGCCAGTACCTTGCCAGCCTTGTCTGCTCGTGCCAGCGCTACACTGAAAGGATTGTCGAGGACGCTAGCTACCTTGATGAGGCCAAGGGGCCATAGACCGGCGTACAATGCTCCCAATAGTGTGCGACTGACCACGGTATGAGTAAGGCCATCCCATGCGTAGCTGAAGAGCACATCCTTGAGAGAAGTGCCTAGGCGAAGCATAGCATCGAGTTCGAAACGTAGTGCAAATGGCTCCGTGGCACTGGCGTCAAGAACTTCCCAAGGCTTATTGACGTCTGATGGGGAGCTAAGCCAGCCGCTGATGCCAACTGATACTCGAAGACGGTGCTGCGACCGTTTCTGTGGGTCGCGGGCATCGAGCTCGTCTGCCCAATCATTGTCTCGTTGATGGGATGAGCGATTGGGGTCTGCCTTGCGTGAGGGGTGGTCCTTCTGTGGGAACGTAATACATACCTTGAACTGGAACAAATTCGAAGTCCTCCACCTCCTTCGCGTACTGCTCCATGATTCTGCCAGTCATCTTTGCTCCATATGCGCCAAATAGCGATCCAACCAGAACAGAGCTGCTGGCAAGTGCGCCCAGATAAGTACCTGCAACAAGACCCCCCAGTCCTAGCCCTCCCATAACCGTGCCCATGCCAGCCATCAACAATGGTGCGGCCAGGCCACCAGTGACACCGATGAGGACAGCACCACCAACAGCAGCAAGACCAACTTTCCATCTTCGAGCCGCCGCATCATTTGTTGCCTGTTTGGTCGTCGTCTCTTGAGCATCCATCTGAGATGCAGCGGTCGCTAACAGCCCCTGAGCCACCGAACTCTCGTGCTCGGCAAGCAGATCCGTCTCCAGCTCGAGGCTACTTGCGAGGTGCAACAGTAAGAGCCTTGAGTGGGACGTATATTGCTCCAAACTCAAGAGCAGCAAAAGAAGACAATGCAGAATGAGCACTCGCTTGGGACGTTCCAAAGCCAGTATTCTGGTGTCGATGATCTCGTATCGGCCATGCCTCCTCTTCCCACCGGTTGTCGGCGCCGCGAATGGATCCTCGTCGAAGTCGATCAAAGATGATATGCCCTGTCGTTGCTTGTCTGCCTCTTGTAGCATCTGCCTTCTATTTGTCTTTGCTTGCCGCACAGTCTCTGGCCTAACGGATAGTACGTCGCAAATGCGATGCATGACCCCGCCACGCCATTTATCGAGGAATGTGAGGGCGCTTCTGCGCAATGCTTGCATCTGCGTAGACTCAATGTCACGCTGCCTCGCACTTCTAGCAGCATTTGCCGCCACAGATGCCTCATCCTGTGGTTCGTCAAAGCTTATCAGATTCTGCGACGCCTTCGGTGGCGCGGATGGTGGACTCGTTGCGGTCGAAGGGTTCGTCTCGTGGGTTTTGTCGGGGTCGAACGTGGCTATCAGGTCAGCTCGCATAGAATCGATGCAAAGCAGTATGAGAAGAGCCAGCTCTACACGAAGAGCAGGAGTCTCAAGGACTGAGGTAAGTGAAGCTCCTTCGTCTTTTGGAGCGCTGTCAGGGCCAGCGCCCGATATGGCGCCAGCGACTCTGGAGAACATGCTGGACGGTTGATGTTGGAGTAAGAGAGTCAACAACAAACCGCGCACGATACTATCTATAAGCTGCGGCCTCGTACACGTGCGCGTTGGGTGTTACAGATTTCCAGCCCCCATAGGAGCGTGATCCTGGAGCCTACTAGTAGCAATGCCTGCGACATCTTTGTGTTCATCTTCAGACCCGCAAAGATTTGATGAAAGATTCCAGGATGGGAGCGATTGAGCCTCACTACGAGCCAATGATCGCGACATATGTTCGCGATGCAGCGACGAAGTGAGGTGGGAGAACTCTGGGGAAGGCACCTCTTCGCGAAGGTTTGACACGTTAAATTTAGAACCTCGGTTGCTAGAGCGCCCCACCGTCACCATGCACACGATACCGTGCTTCCGGGCCACTTACAAAACGTGACCACAGGCTTTCTTGCCTCCTGGAGTCCCCGCACTCGCTACAACAAATTCACAATGGACCTAGCCTTTTCGGCTCTAATTATCCGATCCAAACCGGGTTGATTTGCTATCAGGGCAACCCACCCGCTGCGTGCGCCATGGCCAGATTACCCGTTCAGATCCAACATACATCGCCCAGCGAAAACTACATCTTACCACCCCTGGGCGACCATGAAGAGAGTGAACGCATTTCTAAATCGATCAGGGTCCGGTAAGGCCGAATTGAGTCCGACGCTCACATCGCCTGTCGGCCGGCCGTTCGAACATAAACCTCTAGACGAGACGCAATCATCACTACGCCTCCTGACACTCTCCCCTGAGCTATCCGCGGACGGCACCATACAGGGATATGTCAGCCACTCCACACTGGAACGAGCTTCATATGTGTGTCTCTCATACTGTTGGGGTCCAGCCGAATATGTCCGTATACATATCAATGGTGCACCATTCCATGTGCGTAAGAACTTGTTCGACTTCCTGGACTTGGTTCGCATCCTACCGATGACCTTCTATTGGATCGACGCCATTTGCTTGGATATGGAGAACGTTTCCGAACGGAACCATCAGATCAAGCAGATGGGTCAAATCTACTCCAGAGCGTTCCTAGTCTATGCGTGGCTGGGCAAGATGGCGAAAATGGCTCCTTTTATGACACATCTACGAAGTGGATCAAAAGGGCTTCAAGGGCAATCCGGGCCGCCTCGAAATACAATTATACAAGCTAGGGACATGGTCAAAAGCTGCGTTTTCAACAACGAGTACTGGAGCCGCGCATGGGTACGCACTTCCTTACCATCAATCCCATAGACGACACAGACTGATCGCACTCAACAGGTTACGCAAGAGGTCTTCCTCGCCCGAAGCGTCTTGGTTCTCGTTGGTAGAGAAACCTTCAAAATTCCAGACCTCGTCCAGGCAATGAACAATTTCGAACACCCAGACCTACTAAGCGGCTTCAGCGACTGCACGTTTGCACGGTTTGCAGACATGGCCAGGAACCCAGCCAAGTACCGCTCAAAAACACTGATCAACCTCGTCGACGAGTTTCGCGACAAGGAATGCTCAATACCTCGTGATAGAATTTACTCTCTTCTTCCGATATGTCACAACTTCCAGCACCCGCAGGTCGACTACAATCAGCCCGTCGAGGACTTGGCTTTTGACATTTTGAAGAGATCGGACGAGCCATTGTGCGCTTGCTCTGCCTTACTTGTTGCGCAGACGCTTCAACTCATGGATCCAAGGAAGGAAAAAAATGTTGCGTGCGAATATGTACCGTACATCGAGTTCGATGTGCGAGGCTTGAGATTTGCTAGACACGCTATGCTTTGCAACGATCAGATCCACTCGTGGGGCCATTACAAGCTCATCGGGACCGACATGTTCGGACACGACCAATTACACTCACAGTCGTGTCTCGGGTTTGAGAGTCTTATGGATGCGCTGCAAGCTTACGCGATGGACACAACGAAGAACCCGGAGGAGGAAACATGTACGCCAACCGAGGCTCCATTCCTACTTAGGATGATGGATGATGAGCACGTTCAAGCCATGCTCCACGGCTTCGGTCCCGCACTCACAATCTCGTCAAACGACATCGACACAAACAGCAGCACCGTGTCCGTCGCACTGTGGCTACTGCCAGAGTTAATCACGCAACAGATTCCACTCTGCACGAGATTCGTGCATAGAAAAGACAAGCCACGGGAAAGCGACGAGCCTGCCGAGTACGACCGTTCGATGTCAATGTCCTTGGAAAGAAGAGGAACGGAAGTGAACTGGGGCCAGAACGGCGATGTGAGGAGGATCGACTCGGCTGGGCCGGGGAGAAGCCATGAAGAGGAGGGACCTATATCACGATTGAGGCTGGTGAAGCGGGGACTTAGCGCATCGTAATGGCCGAAGCAGAAGTGCGAATGAGGGGCTCGAATCGACATCGGCCCGCATCTTCGCAGGCAAATACCCAGCATCACTATGTCCGCTACATACTGTCACTCTGGCGCCATGCGCTCAAGCATCATTCAAAATGGCGGACCTTGATCACCTATCAAACCTGAGACGCAAACACGAATGCTACTCGCTCACCCCGGGATCATGTGCGAAATCTCACACTGGTCAGTGACGTATCCAACAGGTTGAGCGACCGCAGGTATCAACCACGCCGAGGTGCGCCATCTCCCTCGCACGATCCGTGAGCGTGCCACAAGACTGTACCGAAAGTCTTCGCTCGTATTATATGTCACGTCCGGATCACCAAAAGCCGCTTCGAATAGGAAGAGGCTTGCAATGAATGCTATCGCGTCCAGCGAAGCTACGCGAGAGATCTAGGGACATCTCACGTGGTGTTAGTCTACCAGTGTAAAGCGCATGAAACTGCCTACTTTCTCACCTTGTTTCTTGACTTTTAGGATTGAAATGGATATGATTCACTCTTCACAGCATCATGTCGTCATCGAATACGAAGACAATAAACTTTGAAGCAGACAAGCACGGCAATCGTGCATATTCCTATTGGTGATGTCCGAGCAAATGCTCGATAAAGTATGTATATAGAAGCAAAATCCCCCTTTCTCACCACGCTCTCAGTTCCTAAAGATATGTACAAAAGAATGTCCCATCACCAACTCAACCGCCAAGCTACAAGCGCATCTATCGCTTGAGCGTCAGAACACCAGGCCTGTACGGCAGCGCATTGTAGTCGCTGGGGCTGTTCTTGGGATCGCGGCCCTGGTACAACAACTGCAGGTTGCACGGGTCGACAGTAAACGTCTGATCAGGGTTCGTGCGGAACAGATCACCGTGCGAGATATCGTTGGTCCAGGTAGCGCCGCTGTTCGCCTTGCCAGCGAAGGGGCTGTTCTCGGCCGTGGCCTGGGGGGTCCAGTTACCGCCGAGGTTGGTTGCGGTGAACGAGCGGAAGTAGCGGCCCTGGGAGCCAATGGCCTCGACGATCATGAGGTACTTGGAGGGCCCGTAGGTGTAGACCTGCACGGCCTCGAAGAGGTTGTTCTTGGTGTCGGACATGACGGTCACAAAGTTTGTGCCGAAGTTACCGGGGAAGTTGCCGATTGGCATGCTTGCACGGTAGATCTTGCCGTTGTCGCCGCAGAAGAAGAGGTACATGTTCTGCGAGTCGCCGATGACGGTCTGGTCGATCGCGCCGGTGTCAGAGCCGGTGATCTTGCCGCTGAAGAGCGGCTGCACGGCGCCCCAGCTGTTGGCGTTGCTGGGGTCGGTCGACGTGCGGTACGAGAAGGTGGTGGGGCCCCACTGGTACGCTAGAACCCAGACCTTCTTGGGCGCGAAATAGAAGAGGGTTGGCGCGACGGCGTTGAAGTTGTTGTTCTTGGTCTGGGCGACGCTGCTCAGGTCGGACCAGTTGTTGAAGAGGCCGGAGCCGAAAGAGCCGTACGACTTGGAGCTCGTGCTGTAGAAGGAGCCGTAGACGAGCTTCTTGCCGTTGTACTGGACGGTGGTGAAGTCCTTGAGCGAAGCCCATCCATTCTTAGGGGAGGTCAGGACACCGGTGGAGGTCCACTGGTACCTGGAGGGGAGGGCGCAGTTCTGGGCGGCAGCGGTGGATGCCAGCAGCGCCGACAGAAGACTGAGCTTGGGAAGCATGGTGGCGGAGTGAAGGAGTGGTGGGCGGAGTGATTGAATCGGAGTTGGTGGTGAGAGAAAGTCGTCATGGCGTCGGGTTGTCGTGTCTTTATACCTGAGTCCTAGTACGTATGCGTGCTCCACCATAAACACATTGCCACCGTCTTGGAAATTGCAGACACTTGCTGGAGTGCTAAGTCCATGCACCCCATGTTTACCTAGTCTCGCTTAGACTGCCGAACCTGGTTAATGCTCAAGACGTATATGAACCACCGGTAGGACAAATAGAATTACCGGAAGGACTTATTTTCTCCGAAATTGCGGGGAGCGCTACTTACATAGATAGCAGAGGACCAGGGTATCGAATCTCGTGGCCTACGTGCACAACCTTGGAGGCACACTTGAACAAGTTCCTTCCTCAATCGTCGAATGTTCTTTAACCGGTGCCTTTCAGGACGATCGCATGTCCTCTGGGCAAGACTTTCGGTGACCTTGCTGCGGACAAACTATTCCCGTACAAGAAATGCAGACACGACTTGAGATGGCAATGTGCTCAAATGTGGCGCTCTGTATGGTATGGCGTAATGGACCTTGCGCCTGGCATAATCTAGCTGTGGAGAATCAAGCATTTCGGCGTCTGGTGGAGCTTCGAGCCAGAATTCCGCCGGAATTAAGGCCCAAATAGGCATCTGTTCCATAGACTGTTCTCGGGTTGTGCATCTTTCCCCGGAAGTTCGCCCATACGGAATCATACCGATGTAGTATATCATGAGTCTTGAGTCCTGCAAGCGGTTCATTGTCATCCACCAATATCCAGTTTCTGATACCTCCAGTTGCAGAGTGTTCTTGCGTCGTTTGTTCTGGTAGGTAATGATGTGTCTCGGTGATTTCGTCTTTATGCTGTCTGTTTCAAGGGTTTCCAGATCCAGTAAGATAGCGTCGATCTCATGAAACAAACCCCACCCGACTCCACCGTAAAACGAACATCCACAGGGTCGAGCCCAGACTGTTCTTGCTCTGTGCACCGCGAGTTAATTACTTCTGACATGCTTGACAAGTTGACATGAGGCTTGACAAGCGTGTGCCGAGAAGAGTTGCCGTGAAACAGCGAGAAGGGTGTTTGCATCCGCAGAGATTGATACGCTTCTAGAAGTGCTTGGCAGAATGCTTGTGCACGTTTAAAAAGTCGAGATCGAGGCTGCTATGGGATGCATTTGCGAAAGAAACGTTCCAAGTCCCTAGAATGACAGAAGTACAAATCAAGAATCTGACGGAACGCTTACTAGATCGAGAAGCGCTAAGAAGAACCACTTGAGCCGGGAACTAAACTCACAAATTCTGCATGTCAATCCAAACCTTAATGGTAGTAAAATGCTACGCGAGCTGCAGAGCGGTAGACCTGGAGGAGCGATCTTCCCGAGCCGAAAGGTACCAGAAGAGAGGAGTCGCAGATGAAGGTCGTACACCCGTGGTGCCTGAATGCTCGTGCTCGTGGCTATCCATGTCTATAGTCTATAGTCTGCCTGTGTATATCGTCTACTCTGCCCTATGAGCATCTGGTTTCGATCTCACAGTGGTGGGAGCGACATTCCTACAAAGAATGCCGGCTGTTCGATGTCGTGCTTGAGGTAACTGGTTTCGTTGTCAGTTTGCTGCACAGTTGCCTGCGATCTCCAAGTTTGAGAACGAGTTCTTTGGCAGGCCCAATCGGTGGCACTTGACGGAATGAAGAAAGCCACATACCTCAATATACCAATCGCCCCAGGACTCAACATCATCGCAAGCGGCATATCCAACGGATACCCCAACCACCTCTTAACAAAGCAACGCAATGACATGCCGTGTGCAACCTAGTACACGTTAGCACAAACACTCAAAACTCGCGATCCCGCCAACCTACAACGACAACATCAGCCGCCTTACTCCCATCCATACTCGGCCGCTGGATATCCCGAATCTTCTTAATCAACCGATCGAGTCGCTCAGTGACTTGCTGCGGCGACTCTCCGTCCTCACACCCATCACTCCAAATACTCCTAAACCACCCGTAAGTAAAGTCTCCACAAACCACGCGCAAAAAGAACCTTTACCACTCTTTCCCATCCGCATCAACACCACGTTCTTTCCTCGACTTCCGAATCTCACTCCCCACCCACCCCTCATACATCCCATGCTCCCACTCCGCCACATCCCCCTCAATCACCACCCTACCCTCCACATCAACCCCCTCATCATTCTCCATGCCGTCGCCCAACTCATCCCCAAACAGCAAAGTGAAAGTTTGCTGCGCGCGTTGCCGCGGGCTGACGAATACCTTCACCACGCGCGCCGGGTCGATTAATTTCCCCGCGCCGACGAGGTGCGCGGCTGTGCTGGAGACTTGGGCGCGGCCGGTGGGGGTGAGGGGAAGCTCGGTGAGCCCGGTGTAGCGCCCGTTTTTGGTCCATTCTGTTTCTCCTGCTGGGGTTAGGGATGTGGGATGGGGGAGGGGAGGGAGGAGGTACCGTGGCGGGCGATGAAGACGCGGGGGGTCGAGGCGTCTAGGTCGGACATTGTGGGGTGTGGGCGAGGGTGTATATACGTTCTGGTGGGCGGGGATAGGATTGTTGAAGAATTGATGGTGCTGGTGGTGTTGGAGTTGGAAAAACGTGATTGAGTGGCGTGGGGGTTGGTGTTGGTCGAAGTGGGGCTAGCTGCGTTGGTGGGGTGTAGACGATTTATTACTGTTCGTGATGATGATGATGATGATGATGATGATGCTTTAGTTTGAGACGCCGCCGAGTATCTGGACAAGAGGGGAGATGAAGTGAGACGTGGTTTGTATTATTTTTGTATTTGCATTTGCACGATCTTGATCATTCTCATTCTCATTCGCATCTTGCCAATAGCACGTCCTCCCCTTCTCCTCCGTCGTGGTTTCTTCATCATATCAGGCCGATACTACACTGTTCAAGCCTTACGTCGTTGTTGTTTGTTGTCGTCAAAAAAGTACAACTACATTCTGCCGCCCTAGATCGATGCAAGCTTCCAAACCAAAATCGACTCGCTTCAATTATCCCCCTTCGCCAGAAACGCCAACCAATGCAATGATGAATGAGCAACCAATAAGACATGGTGATGAAGCGAATGTCGTGATGAAAGAATATCGCAATGCAGCAATTGCTGGGTTGTTGGAGCTGTTGGCAGCTCATTGGTGTGCTGCAGTGGTCTGCTGCTGTCCATGTACCTGTCTTCGCCAATAACCATGACCATCTAGACTGGTATTGTGTGTAGAGTAGCGACCAACTCTGGCCTGTGTCATGACTTCTGCGGCTGTGAAGATGGCTCAGGCGTAGTCTCCACGCCCTCCATGGGCCCACCCTCTCGGCCTTTCCCAGGACCCTCTCCCTTCCCCTCTGTCGGCGTGCTCAGCTTCTCCTTTGGATACGGCTCGAGATCCTTGTGACTTGTCGAAAACGTCGAGATGACAGGCGTGTATGAAGACACGTGGTCAGCCTGCGTGGGAGTCTTCGCTTCCGGCCCAGCTGAGACAGGGCTGAGGAGGCTCTCCGTCCCGGCGCTCGCTTCCTGCGAAGCGAGAGTCCCGTTCATCAGACCATTCCAACCACCCTCGATGTCTCGGAGCAGGCGCACGTACTCTTCTGGTACTAGTCCGCTTTCGCCAGTCTTTGGGTCTTGTGCTACTAGCCAGCCTTGGCCGTGTCGGTAGGATACCAGAATCACCTGGCCTTCCGCGAGAGGCAGTTCGTTGTCGTTCTCGCGCACGAAGTCGAACAACGCGACTGCCTTGCCATGCATCTCCTCGTCTGGCGATGCGATGGTGAACTGGTAGTCGCGCGAGAAGCGGTTGTCGTCCTGGATGTAGTCCTCTGGTTCCGACATCTCCTCGTCTGAGTCGTACGCCGGCCCCTCGCCTTCTGCATATGTCCGCCGAGGAAGCAATGTCGCAAAGTGTGAGTCTCGCCGCGATGCGCCCTCTGGCACGTTGAGGCTCGAGGAGCCTGGTGGGTAGGTGATGTATTCGCTAGGGCCGTTCGGATCGATCTCGCTGAGGCGGCTCTGGCTGCTCTCTCCGTTCATACTAGCAAGCGGCGCACGTCTTTGCTGCTCCGAATAGCCCTTCCTGCCTCTTGTATGGTCGAAGTCTACTGTGTTCGACTTCTGCTTCTTGTGCCGTGCGCCGTGGTGGCTTGTGACCACTGGGCTCGAAATGTCCTCGTCCTCGCTGTATGGCGGTCCGTCTGCATATGATGTCTGCGGCAGTTGTTCGCCTGTGGGGTCCGATGCATCTGCTGACCAATTGCCCCGGTCGCTACGCCATGCGACTGGCGGTGGGTCTGACAGCCGTCTGCTCACTTCGCTTGCTGGCGTCGAGATATCTGAGGGCTGTTCTGGGAGAGGGCCGTAGAAGAGCGGGTGCAGTGGGTCGTAGGCGAAGTCCCGTACCAGCGAATACGGCAGGCTCGAGTGGAAAACGGGAAAGGCGGTCGACTGTGGCCGCGACCGCATGGCGGGCTGTGCGTTGGATGTGTTGGAGAAGGTAGAGAGCCGCTTGTTCAAGTACGAGCTGGCACGCTCAAGCTTTGCCCGGCTCGGTGGGCTTGTCACGAGGGGTGGTAATGTGGTTCTCGTCGCACTTGCAGGCTCGCTCCTCGGGGAAAGAACGTCGGCAGCCATGCTGGAGTGTCGCTCACGCCGTCGAGCTTGACCCTCTTGTAACCCGTCCAGCCGTTGCAGGTCGGCCGAAGACGCAGGCGGTGAATATGTGTCGGTCATGCGCGAGGAGGGGAGGGTATGGAAGTATCTAAGCCGTCAGCAGTGGGTTCGTGTTGGTGTTGAAACGAGGCGGAGTCGAGACTGCTGTGGGTGGCAGAGTTGGTTTGGTTGCGCAATGCAAATGATGCAGGTGAAGCAGAGTGACTACCCACCAGCCAAAAGATTCTTCCGCAGCCAGCGCACAAGGCGCACTTTGATGCTCTCTAATCACACACAGCCGGTACCTGGCAGGCGGCTGCTGGGCGCGGTTATGGCAGCGGGCGCGGCGACTCGATGTTCAGTTTCGAGTACGCTGACAGCCAATGCGACGGCGCCTGGGGGCTTCTGGAAGAGCAGTGGGCCACGGGTGACAGCGCCCGGCGATTGGAGGCGAGTCGGGCAGGCGTGAGGATATTTTGCGCAGCGCCTGTGGAAGCGCTCGCTCAGGTGCTGGGGTTTGTGGGGGTGACTGGCGGGCCTGGCGCTAATAACACAGAGGAGCGGGCGGCGCAAGTGCGGGACCGCCTGCGCGGCTGGCGACTGAGAAAAGGAGCGCTCGGGTGGGCGAGCAGAATAACGGCTACTGAGTGAGCACTGAGAATGCAGGCGGCGGGACGCTGTTTGTGAGGTGCAGTGTGGACTGGACCAGCGACCGAATGCAGGTTATTAATAGAATGGCGGGGGGAACGCCCGTGGTTCGGTTTCAGGCGCTCGAGGAAGCACAACAGCGCAGCGCACAAGAAGTCTGTAAGAAAAAATCGCAATGTGGGTGAGGTTTCTGGCGAATTTGGTCAAAAAGCGCCTCTCTCGAAATGGTCGTGCCTCGCCGAGTCGACCGCTCGAGGGGCTGTACAGGCGGCTCCTCTGCTCTTGGGGTCCTCGTTGCCAGCCAGCCTGCATCTGCTCTAGTGTCTCACGTGTGTGTTTCATCTTGACCAGGCTAACGGTACTGGGCTGAGGGCTCTCAAATGGTCCGCGGTCGACGGGGAGTCTCCTGGAACCTTCTTCTGACAAGCCCGAAAGAGCGGCGACAGCGAGTCGTGGGAGGCAAGAGATGTAAATCAGCACATCACCGCTTTGGTAGGGCCAACAGGGCTGTCCTGGGGGAAGACGGGTATTTTCTTCGAGCTCCTAACGCTCTTTGACATTCAAGATCGCAAAACATCGCACATCACATCTCAAATGATCTGGTACAATGCAATGCATGATTCAGGGTGCTTTAGGAACAGGAAACATGTCCGCTGTCAAACATCAAGGGCATGAACTCCATCAAATCCGCAGGTTCTCTTCTTACGATCCGGACACGAGTTGGATGGCTCCGCATACAGCGTGAGTAGGACCTTACCATCCAGCAGAGTAAGAACAGTCACGTAGGACAATATCAATTACAGATCATCTGCGGTGATGGACCGGCCACAGTCCCTCTCACCAGTTGACACCTGCAGTTCTGTTGCTAAGTCACGGGACTTGCCGTGCTTAGTCACCTCTACCACCGAGCTTGAAAACTCAAGCTTGACCTCGAGCTTTGTTCCACACGACTTCCACTCACCACAGGCACCTGGTGCCGCAACACACCGACCGTCTACACCATCTAGCTAGCTGCTTTTCAATGATCATAAGCTTCAGGTGAAGCAGCTTCACATTCCTAATGTAAGTGCACCCACAATACCACCCCCTCTACGCGATGATGAACACCTTTATTGGAGCTGTCCTAGGCAATAGCCTTTGAGGACTTCATTAATATACACTGAAAATTCTGAGCTCGTGCAAACCAAGTCCCTCGATCTTACAACGCGCTTTGCGAACATCAACTAATCTGTTGTGAAGAATTTGCAGTTCATCGCAACCACCCACCAGCGGCTCATTCCTGGTCATTAGCACATAACACTTTGCCATGTCGGCCGATCCACGGTTAAGAGCGCGGCAACAGGCGGCGGCGGATGTCCCTCCACCACCGCCACCGCCCCCGTCTGAGCCAAACCCTATGGGCTTGGACGGTGCGAATGATGCACATGCGGAGAGCAACATGGTTTCTGATGACAAATTCAAATTGAAGTTCTGTACAATCTGTGCCAGTAACCAGAACCGGTACATTCATCCTACCTGTGTCTTTCTCACTCCTACTAAACATCGTTCATAGCTCCATGGAAGCTCATCTGCAACTCGCATCCGCACACCTCCCCACCATATCCTTCGGCACGGGCTCCCTCGTGCGCCTCCCAGGCCCCTCTTTCGACAAGCCCAACGTGTATCACTTCAACAGCACGACCTACGCCAGCATCCATGACGAGCTGGCGACACAAAACACCGCGCTCTACACGCACAATGGCTTGCTCAACATGCTAGGCCGCAACCTCAACATCAAGGGCTTCCCAGAGCGCTTCCAAGACTGGGTGCCTGGCAAACCGCGCCTGGAACATGCCGAGGACAAAGGTTTCCAAGGTACTGAGTCTGGCGTCGCGGATGTTCTCATCACATGTGAAGAACGCTGCTTTGATGCCGTCCTAGAAGACCTGCACAACAAGGGCGGAAAGCTGAATCGCCCGGTCCATGTTTTTAATGTTGACATCAAGGACAACCATGAAGAGGCTCTCGTGGGCGGAAAAGCTATTCTCGACCTTGCTCTCAGCCTGAATACCGCCGCCGGGGAAGAGCGAGAAGCGTATGGACAGAGTGGATGGGAGTCTGGTGGCGGAGCTGCTCGCTCAGGCTTTGATGAGCGCGTGCCTGAAATTCTTGCAGAGTGGCAGGAGAGGTGGCCCAACATGCCGGCGCTTTGGAGCCTGGCTTGGGTGTGATCCACCGTCACCACATGAGTTCTTTTCCCTCTCTGCTTTTCCATGACATATTTTGATACCCACTTAGCACAGCGAGGCGTTCCGGGAATACATCGACGGCCAGTCCGATCCGATATGACCATCTATGAATATACGACTTTCCATCATCTATTGGCAATTTTTCAAAATCTATGTACACAACGACGAATTATCACACTACTGATAAGCACCTAGTGAACCGTTCCCGAATTATCCGCACAGCTGAACGCACTCCCAATCAGCCCAGAGTCATATGCCGTAACGATACTGCTGATAACCGCATACGTCCCTCCAACGCACACGAAGACTCCCAGCAAAACCGTAAAGCAATGGAGACAGTATATCGCCTTCTTTGCGAGACTCCCGCTCTTGTAATCGCCGTGATCATGCAGCCACAGCCACGCCGGCAAGCTCAGCGCAAGCGGCGCGAAACAAACACTGCCTGTCAGCGCCATCAAGTACGAAAAGATCGGAATCGCCTGCGCAATGATGAACGCTAGAGATCCGAGGCCAATGGTGCAGCTCAGCCACGTGCCCCAGTGAATCAAGCTGTTTTTCTGCAGATGTGGGCTGTTTCGCAGGATCCGCACGAAGACGTACTTGGCCGCGACGTGTAGATACAAGCAGCCGGAGACCATGAGGCCGATGAAACCGACGCCGTACGCTACCTTCTTGATCGTCGGGCCCGCGGACCCGAGGGACGGATCGGTGACCCATTTTCCGGCGTAGCGGTACACGACTAGCGAGAAGGTGAGGTAGCTGGCTTGCACGATGGCCATACATGCGTATACGGCTTTGTTGTAGTCGCGAGGTTTCTGATGTATGTCAGAGGGAGGTAAAAACTCGAGAAGGGGAGTTGACGTACGCGCATCTCAGAAATGACAGGCAAAAAAGCCGACGTCCCCGCCGACGCAATGAAGATATTACACGTAGCCGTCATACCCACCATAAACGTCGGGTACGCCAGAACACGATACCCCAAATCATACTCGCCCGTCTGCGGCGCAGCAGCAGGCCGATCGCGCGTCGTGACACCCACAACCACAATAAAAACCGCAACATATACCGACACAAACCCCACCCAGCTCAACCACCCAATCTTCTCAAACTTGCGCACACTCGCACACGCCACAACCAACACACAACTCACAAACGCGAACCACACCGTACACACCGCATTCTCGCTCAGCGCATTGAACGCCACGCTCAGGCCTACGATGCCCGCGCCCGCGCACAGCACGTACGCCACGATGAACAGGAAGCCGCAGATTTCGCGCGTGATGGGCCCGCCGACGACGTGGGCCATGTCGGCGATGGAGTGGCAGTGTGCGTGTCGGTTGCGGAAGTTTCCTTGGACGATGGCGAAGTAGGTGTTTAGGGCGCCCCAGCCTAGGACGCTGAGGGAGCCGCCGATTGCGCCGAGACCGTACATTGCGGTGGGGATGGAGAGGACGCCCGTGGCGAACATTACTGTGGGTCGTTAGATGGGGTTCGTCTTGCTTGGGAGTGTTGTGGAAATCGAAACGTACTCTTGAGGAAAATTACACTTGCGTGTATCCAGCCCACGGTGCGGAAGTGCACGCCATCTGTTTGCGCTTTGAAGACTTCGAAGTCATCGTCTGAGCCTTTTGCGGGGTGGACTTCGCCGGCTGCGATGCTGCGTGTTGGACTTATGGAGTCGAGTCCCTTTTTCTCGTCGTCGTTGGAAGACATGGTGGGGTTTGTACTGAGTCTTTATGAATCGTGTGGGCGTTGGAATCCACTTGTCGTGAGTCGGTTGGGGTTGTAATCCACTTCTCGTGAGTCGATTTGGGTAGACTAGAGCTCTTCCTGGATGGAAGCGTACTGTGGAGTCGAGGATTCCCAAATGTCTAGGCACCGGCGCACCGCAGTCCACTTCTCGTGGGTCGATTTGGCAGGACTAGAGCTCTTCCTGGATGGAGATTGTAGTGTGGAGTCAACGATTTCCAATCCTCGAGTAGCTTGAACTAACGATCCTTCCAAGAATTTGTTACAAATCCGAGAGCAGACAAGTTTGTAAAGACGGAAACTGCTTCCCACGTTCAAAGCGGAACGATGTGCATGGGGAGTGTGAGCGTGACTTAACACAACCGCAGCACGTTACAAATGATATAGGTATACCTACATTTCACGACTCACATCCCCAGCGCAACGGCTCCATGTTCCCAGCACCTATCCCCCATGCGTCTCTCTAATCGCCATCTTATCAGCGTCAAGCGAACGTATCAGCAGACGTCAGAGCAAGTGACGCTCCCTTTGCGCATTCACAAGGCGATAAGATATGCCGAGGCCATGCACGCGATAAGATCGAATCGGGTAGTCGGAGGCATTCCGGCAGTTTGGTCTCGAGTTGACCAATTGTTTTCGAGGACTTTTGGTGTTGATGAAGGCGATGCACTGGTTGATGTGCGGCTGCGGACAGCCGCGTATCTGACGTTGGAGATAACGGACAACCCTGTTGATAGGTGGCATGGCGTGCGGAGTAGCCAAGAGGAGACAGAGCAGGGAGTGGTTATCGAATCTTCGATGCTGGTTTGCGGTATGTGTGTTGCTTGGATCGGAAATCCGACGGAGCGTGCGTACTGATATCCATGTGGGTGTCGTGCATGATTGCACGTGGCAGTCAAGTTACAACGGCGTGGTGGTGACGAACTTAAACGGCACTGCAGTTTTGGTCTCAATTTGACGAATAGTAGACGTGGTGTCGCATTGTCTGGGCTGCACGCTGTTCTGTGGTACCAAGGAAGCATTACGATGACTTCCCCTCACCCTCAACTCCTCTCCTGGGGTACTTGCTTCCGTGCGTACACCTTGCACATGGCGGGGGTAGGGCCGACATCTCCCATAATTTCACAAGTGAGCTGTATTCTGGGTACGCGATAGGGTGGTCCTCGGAGAATTAATGAATGGTGTGTTGTGAGAGTGACGCGATCGTGCTCGTGTTGGGTGGAGGACAAGCTGGTGCCTTTGCATAAAGAAGTCATGAAAGAAACATTGGAAATGCACGGTCAAGGGGAAGGGGTGATTAAAGGAAAAACGACGAATGCGAACTTGCAAACCTTACTTTCAAAACGCGCGCTCACGTGATGCACTCGTGGAAGAGCAGAGCCGCATCTTCGGAAGGCGGCAATCTGTCGCGCTGGTTGGCTAATTGTGCGGCCGGCATCTACTCGCATTCCGTCAATGAGCTGGTCGGTCACCAGGGTTGAGATACGCCCCACGAATGGTCAGTCGGCCACTTATTGACACCAGTGATTGCAAGCACCTCGAGACGATGTTGACACTTTGCTATCTTGTCAATTATTGTTAGCAAGAAGGACGCATGCATGGTAGATACTCGCCCGAAGCCCACCCGAATCGACATGCCATGATTCCAAGAACGACCCCTCATTTGGCGGGGGAAGCGCAGCGATCGACACCAGTCGCCCTGACCACAAATAACGCGCCAGGAACAGCTTGCACGCGCCGTAGGCTTCGTCGCAAGATCGGTTGGCTGCTACCCGGTCGGATTGGCTTACCCGCATGAGTGGATGGCCATAATGTCTTGCAGGACGGAACTTGTGAGCTTGAGAGCCGGCAGCAATTCGGCGTCCCGCAGCTTCTTTCCGATAACTAGAGCTTTATAGCTTGACGCGAAGCTCTTCTGTGACACGTTATCGACCTTTTGTCACCACTCAAGCTCTTCGGAAACAGGTCCTTCGTTATGTCTGGCTACAGGCTTGGTGTCGATGTTGGTGGGTAAGTAGTGTCTCGCCCAAAAAGTGCAGCACGTCGGCACGTCGGTTTCGAACAGTCAAAACTGACGCTATCATAGCACGTTCACGGATGTCATTGTTATTACGCCTGAAGGAGAGGCCGTGCGAACCAAAGTCCCTACAAACACCTCCGACCAGTCCATTGGTGTCCAAGAGGGAGTTACAGAGGCTCGCAAGATATTGAAGGAGAAGTACAATTGGGAGGGCAAGTTCGAGTACATCCACCATGGCACGACCACCGCTACAAACGCCGTCTTGGAAGGCAAAGGCGCGAAGTGTGGCTTAATCGTCACCAGAGGACACAAGGACATCCTGACAGTACGGAGAAGTCAGATTCCAGGTGGATTGGGTGCCTGGATCAACTACCAACAACCTGAGCCACTCGTCCCGCTAGAGCGCACCGTCGAGGTCAGGGAGCGCATCAGGATCGATGGCGAGGTTCACTACGAGCTCGACGAGAAGGAGTTCCGCGAGAGCTTACAGGACCTGAAGAAGCAGGAGCCACAGGCGATCGCTGTCTCATTACTCAACTCATTTGCCAACACTGTGCACGAGGAGAAGGTCCGAGCGATACTCAGCGACGAATTTGGACCAGATGTTGAAATTGTCACCTCCACCGACGTGCTTCCCGAGATCCAGGAGTACGAGAGAACGGTCACTACCACAGCGAACGCGATCGTGAAGCCTATAGTCAAGAAGTACATGACGAATCTACAGAAGATGCTCGCAAACGACACCGACACTATAAGGATCTTGAAGTCAGATGGTGATCTCACGTCCGTAGATCTTGCTGGAGAAACACCAGTAAGGATCCTCATGTCTGGTCCTGCTGGTGGTGTAAAGGCTGTGTCCCATCTGATCGCCAAAAACACTCCCTACAAGAACCTCATAACATTCGACATGGGAGGCACCAGTACAGATTGCGCGCTTCTTTCTGGAAGCGATGCCATTATCCGTCGCGAGACCGAGGTTGGTCACTTGTCGGTCAGGGCGCCATCGGTCGACGTGAAGACGGTTGGTGCAGGTGGAGGCTCAATCGCGATGTACAATGAGTTCACCAAGAACTTCCGCGTAGGGCCAGAGTCGAGCGGCGCAACACCAGGGCCCGCAGCCTACGGCAAAGGTGGAACTCAAGCCACAGTCACCGATGCCAACCTGACGCTAGGTTACCTTCCCTCAAAGCTGCTGGGAGGAAAGTTTCAGCTTGATGTCGATGCATCAAGGGTTGCGGTCGAGAAGATGGCTACTCAGATGGGTATGGACGTTCCGTCAGCCGCAGAAGGCATCATCGATCTCGTGAACGAGAGCATGCATGGCGCACTTCGCCTTGTCTCAGTCGAGCAAGGTTACGACCCTCGAGACTTTGCGCTTGTTGCCTTTGGTGGAGCTGGACCTCTACACGCGAACAAGCTCGGAAAACTACTCGGATCCTTCCCAGTCATCGTGCCACCTAGTCCGGGTGTGCTTTGCGCCCAAGGAGATGCAACCACCAAGATGTCTCACGAAGCCAGCGCAACGTACATTAAGGTGTTCTCCGATATCACAGCAGAGGATCTCACCTCGACCCTTAGTGGACTCAAGGAAAGCTGTGTGCAGACAATGAAGACGGCCCTCGCCAACGATCAAGCTGCGCTCAGGGTGGTCTTCCAGTCAGACATGAGATACAAGGGCCAAGCGATGACGCTGACGGTCGACTTCACCGAGGACGATGCGAAGAACACTGAAGGACTCCTTGAAACGCTACGAACCAAGTTCAACGACGCTCACGAGCAGCAATTTGGCTTCTCGCAAACTGGCGCTGAGCTCGAGACTATGCGCATGCGCGCCAAGGTCATTGACGACTCCGAAGAAGTTGCCATGAAGCCTATTGCAAATGCAGAAAGCTCTACTCCACCCGAAGACGCAATCACCATGAAGCAAGATATCGTGTACGAAGGCCAAAAGGTGCAAGCCACTTTCTGGGATCGCTCCAAGATCACAAAGGCTGGCATCAAAATCCCAGGACCCGCCGTCGTTACTGAGATGGATAGCAACACCCTGATTTTGCCTGGTCACTTCGGTGAGGTTGACTCTTTGGGCAACATCCTCATCTGGCCTGAGGAGAAGAAGGTGGAGGAGAAGGTCGTGCACACCAAGGAGTCTGCCATCGCACTGGTCAAGGAACAGCCACTCATCGCCACCCTAATTGCATCGGCACTTGGGTCAATTCGCCGCGAGATGGACACACTCATGCTTCGGTGCGCGATGAGTCCCGCTATCCGCGAGCAACAGGATGAGTTCAATGTCATCACGAATACCCGTGGACAAATGTTGGTCGGCCAGTTTGGTAGTTTCATTACACAGTTCTTGAATGGCTGGAAGGGTAGCATTGAGGTAAGCATTTTATGTACGAACTGCATGAGGGGAAACACTGACTTCGTATTTAGGAGGGCGACATCTTCGTCACAAACGACGTGTACCAGATTGACGGAGCCGTATCACATCTCAACGATGTTATCATCTTGCTTCCCATCTACTTTGAGCACAAGCTCATCGGCTGGGCTGCAAACTTTGGCCATTTGACCGATGTACAAGGAAAGGTGCCTGGGTCCATGAGTATCAACGCAGGCACGATCTACGAAGACGGACTGCAGATCCCCATTTGCAAGCTATACGCGAAGGGCGTCTACAACGAGGGCCTCGCATCCGTCTTTTTCCGGAATTCCCGCATGCCAGACTGGTTTCAGAGCGACCTTATCGCCCTTGTAACAGCCTGCCGCACTGCCGCGACCCGTGTCAATGAATTGTGCGATCGCTACGGTCTTGCGATGTACGAAGCAGCAACAGACTACCTTCTTGAGCAGAATCGTACCGCTATCAAGACGATCATTGATGAGAAGATTGGAAACGAGAAATCGGCTTTCACGGACTTCATCGATGATGACGGACAGGGCGTTGGTCCCTACGCCATTTCTTGCACCATGCAGAAAGAAGGCAACAAGCTGGTTTTCGATTGGGACGGTACCTCGCCTCAGTCGAACACATCGATGAACTACTACCTATCCATCACGATGTTCAAGATGTTCATCGGGTACTACCTGCTCGCCGTCTACGACCCGCATGCCGTCGTCAACGATGGTTTCCACGACCTCATCGACATCAAGATTCCTACAGGAACCATTCTTCGCCCCGTCCGCCCAGCAGCACTGAGTTGCCGCACACATTTGCTCGGTCGCGTCATGGACGTCATGCAAGCCCTTTTCGGTCAACGCAATGCCGCATACCGCTGCGCAGCCGGTTTCTCAGACTCACCTCATCTCTTCTACAGCGGATTCAAGCCCGACGGCGAGTTTTACCTACTCTACCAAATTGGCTTCGGTGGTGTCCCAGCCCGGCCAATGGGCGACGGGCCAGACTGCCACTGCCTCTTCCCAGCCATCAAGTCCATCCCAGCCGAGAACATCGAGCTGTACTTCCCCGTCATCCTTGAGGCAAACGAAGCGTTGCCTGACTCTGGCGGCCCAGGATACTACCGCGGAGGCAATGCGCAACGCACACTGTACCGCTTCTTGTGTGAGGGCGATGTCAGCCTCCACGATGACAGGTGGATGATTAAGCCATGGGGAGTCAATGGAGGTATGCCTGGAAGTCGCAGCAAGAAAGTCTTGTACAAGAACAATGCGTACGGCACGGATAAGGAGCAGGCTCCGGAGAACATGGTGATGTGTCAATCGAAGCAGGACTATGTCCATGTGTATCCCGGTAAGTTGTCCACACCCACACTGAAGCTATTCAAAACTAAATAACACTTTGTAGGCGACGTTCTCGAATGGATCACCTGGGGTGGCGGCGGTCTCGGAGACCCACTCACACGCCCGTCCACCATTGTCGCGCAAGAAGTCCACCGTCGTCTCGTCACCGTGTCTGGTGCAGCCCGCAACTACGGTGTTGTGGTCCGGCCGTCAGACTTTACCGTCAACGAGGGCGCAACGACAGAGCTCCGCCAGAAGATGAGGGAAGACAGGGCGAAGATCGATCCGGAGGGCTACAACCGTGGCGGTACTATTTCTGAGTTGATGGCGACGTGCGAAGAGGAAACGGGCCTGAAGCCGCCGCGGCCACAGTGGGAGAAGGATCCGTATGGACCGCATGTTGGCCTGCCGTATGTGAAGGAGTGGTATAAGAAGATGAGGGAGCAGGGTATGGATGGGTGGAATAAAGCCTGAATAGAGTAAGAAATCGCAAATATTCGATCAATCGAAATCCATCAAATGCACATTGCTTCTTCTTCAGCGCTTGAACCACCAGACATGCGAAAGTACTCAGATTCAGGGCGTACCAACAAATGGATCACCATCATGCAAACTTCCTCTTTTATTTCCGAAGTTTATCTCCTTCCAACTCAGCTGGGGCTTGATCTGTGGGCAATTGTGCTGGCATGCCTACACCAATCTCGTACACACCGTGACCGTCAACTTCCGCATGATGCGCGTACTTTTCTGTTGCACCACTAGCATGTTGGCCATACGGATGATGTGCATTGCTTTGCAACTCAGCTGTCTGGCTGCGTTTCCGCCGTCGCAGGAACAACCACGCAAGCACACTTATGATTGCAATGCCTGCTACGCCGCCGACTACACCGCCTGCTATCGCACCCACTGGTGTTTTCGAGTCGTTGGAGCTTTGCGTGGGTACGTTCGTTGAACTTGATATCAAGGACGCGGTCGCTGTTTGTGACGAGGGCGCGAAGGTAAGGGACACTGTGGAAAGTGTCGGTGAAGGGGATGGAGCTGTATGTCTGTCAGCGCTTGCGCTTCAACCAGACGAATGTGCTTGTATCGTTCAAATCACCACCTTTGGCAGTCAAGAGTCCCAAAGATTGACACAACAGATACGAGCACCTTCGCCGCCTTTCAATGCTACTTACCAACACCTGCCCTGACCAATCTCAACGCTTGCGCACCACCAGGTAGCGATGCTCCCGGCCTCGTGCATCCATTCGTATTACTCGAATTGTATCCCTGCCACTCATGCTCGCAACAAAAGAATCCTCCATTATCAAACAGATCCCAAGTCGCGTTGGCACACCTGGGCTGTGGTACAGCGAGCAGCGTTTCTGTGCAATTGGCCTCAGTCGGACAGCACGCGATGTTGTACTGAGACGGGCAATTCAGCTCGACTGGACAGCATCCGCGGAAAGGTGGAACCGTACGACCGCAGTCGACTTCGACGCCAGCGATGCAGTTGGTGTCGCGGCGGATCGCGAAGCCTTGTTCGACGAGGGAGCCCATGGTTTTGCGACGCTGGGGACGAGGGCCGCAGGTGGTTTTATGTTGCGAGGTCGCAAGGCTGGATTGGGGGCCTTGATCGCCATGGTGCGAGTCCAAGACTTCTCGGCGTGAGCGATTGGTACTGTGGTACTTGGGCGGAGGGTACGACAGCCAGGCTGAATCTCAGCTCTTTCTCATTTGGGGGAGGACGAGGGCGGGGATGAGATGAATCGTGGTGGGAGGCGGACCGCCCAGACACCGGATTCCTCTCGGTGCGACGCATTGTGATTGGTGGGATTCTGCACCTGCAGCGCTTCATTTCAGATTTAACATCATGATGCTGATGATTGGTGATACATTCAGAACATTTGACGTCGATTGCCCTTTCTTCGCGCGAGATGTATGACCACGACTTGCTGTGAGAGAGAGTCCATGGGACCTGAGCTATCTCTCGAGGCGGTGTGACAAGTCACATCGTGGCTCCTGGGTTTTAGTACAACATTTACGGCCGGCCATCCACTGTTTTACACATGTTGGTCGACGATTTGACCGAATAAGTGTCGAGTGACGCGTGATGCGGGCAGCTCGTCTTTCGTGCGACCCCTGATTCTGGCGACAAACCATGATTTTAAACAACCTTATTTTCAACTCCGCATTCCAGTCATTCCAAAACGCACCTCACAAAAACTGCCATGATCGTACAATATTTTGCTGCTGACGCTTGCAGCGACTGTCTTGTCATCACCCAACAATGCATCTAACACGCGATGCGCATCAAAAGCAAGCGAAGCAGAATTAGCACGCTTAGGGTAACTTAGTTAACTTAACTAGAGAATTAGTTTAACGTAACTAACTAACGTAAGTTACTATTAACTTATTACTAGAGCATTATAGCGCTAGTAGCTGCGCACGTATTACGCGTAAGAGTAAAGTAGTAAGTTAGTTAAGTTAACTTAAAGCTAATTAGCGTAATATTAGTAAGGCTAGGGTATAGGGGTTTTCATCTCAGTTATACTAGTGTGCGAGGGGCGTTACCTCTAGAAGCTTAGCGATCTGCGGCTAGGAACTCATGGAGCTTAGTAACTACAAGATCCACACGTTATCAGATCTCAACGACTTACATATCTCAAGATGTTCCTATCTCTTTCTTGGGCGACACATATGCAAGCCAGACTAGGGACCGATCACAATGTGTGAAGAACGTAGGAGGAAAGGAGTACTGCACATGCGTGTTTGAGTGTGGTAACGGCGTGTGGGAATGTGTAGAAGGAGTGTACTTTTTTCAAGCAAGGTTGCAAGAAGTACTGTCATCTTGGCGAGTGCGATGGAGATGGAGCGTGAGATTCAATCGAGATGCGAGCCGACGAATTGTGAGAGCTCAAATTACATACGAGAATTATAGACATCGGTATCTGGCGGAGGCGCCCATCAAATTACTCCAAGTCGGTCGCGAAAATGTAACTCGCTAAGTATGTACAAGAAGCCGAATGAAATTACGCTCCATATTCGATTTTCACTTCGCGTTGCCACCAACAGTGGCAGCAAGAACACCACCAAAAGCAGCACCCATCGCAATCCTTCGATTACTCCTATCATGCATTACCCTCCCACTATGCCTCGCATCCGGCGTCGCAATCCTATGTGGCTCTGCGATGCCCATCTCGCCAGTCGGAGCGCCAACAAGCTGTCCGTATTGCACTTTTCGCTTCCCGACTTCATTCAGAATCTCCTCAAAATCACCGTGGTGATGCTTCGTCTTCTCGGGTCGGATCATGGGTGCGTTGAAGGCGTGCGAGATCTCGAGTGGGCCAAGCGTGACTTTACGGCCGAGTTGCCAGAAGCCCCAGTACACGGGGAGGACGAGTAGGACTGTAATGAGGGTTGCTGCGAGTGCGCCGCCAACGTATGCGAAGCTAGTTTGGTACTGCTCGACGATGCCGGTCACGGCTGTTACAATAGTTTGGTGTGCCATGTTCTTTGCAATGCGGTCTTTGCGATCGGTATTCGGTGCGCCGTTGAGGTACAAACCCGCGACGAAGGCAAGTGTGTTAACCTTCCGCAGGAGCTCGATAGCTGGATCGTCGCGACCAGCCTTTGTGATGTTGTAGTAGCACTTCGAGTGGTCGTCATCGCGGTCGTTCTCGGCGTAGAAGACTGTCTGCGCTTGCGAGCCGCGCGATGAGAGGTCCCAGCCTGTCGTATACGTGAGGTTGGCGGATGAGCTGTAGAGGTTGTTGAATACGTAGGTCATCGCTCCGACAGTCGAGACATTGCCAAATTCTTCTTCCAGGTCGATGTACTTGATGACTTTGAGATCATCAATCTGCTCCGTCGAAAGCGTCGACCCGAGGGGCCAGTCGTTGACGTCGTTGAAGAACTTCACGTGCGTGACAATGTTCTTGCCCTTCAACTCTTGCTCGCTGGGCATCATGACCGTTACTGGGTACTCAACGACGGCTGGCCGTATACCGCACACGCGACGAGTCAACTTGCCAGGACATGAGTCGCTTGTCGCTCCAGCCGCACTGTCCACGTAGAGCATATCAAGCCTGACGTTGGCATAGGATTTGCCGGGTGAACTCCATTCGGTGTCGAATTTGATGTCCCACAGGGGAAATGAGCTCTGAATGCCGCCCTGCTGCTTGGTCTGCATCTGACCATAATCAACGTCCTCGGTTGTTGTGTTGCAGCTGAAAGCAAAGCCGATGGCTTTGATGCTGCCAGAGCATTCTTGACGATACGGGCAATCAAAGAAGCTTGAGCGTTGGTCTAGCAGATCGTGCAACTTACCGTTGGCGATTTTGCCGTTGTATGCATCGATGACGTTCGCCCAGGCCGCATCTACGGTCTTGATGTTGCCCTCGTCGCCAGGAATGCCGCCGCTCATCGGGATCCATTCTTGCTCTATGTACGCAATCATAGTGGCGTTCGTGTAATTCACCTTCTGTGTGACGATGGTCTTCGTTGCTTTCTGGAAAAGAGTACTGTCGACAACCGCGAATTTTGTCATGAGTGCCGCCAGCGCGATGATGTTGAAATGCTTGCCGCTTGTGATGATCGAGTAGAAGCTGTACGAATAGGCATGGTTACGATGCAGTGTGCGAAGTGAACTTCCACGCATTGCCTTTCTCCACCACGCAATGGCGAGCCCTTGTCCGATTAGCGTGATGAGCCCTAAATTTTGGACCTGGTTGGCAATGTTGAGCAAAACGTTAGGCTGGATTGGAAATCTCCTCATTGGCCAGTCATGTACCAGCTTGTTGTCCGACAGACTCAGAATAGCAACAGCCATGGCGGTGGCCACGACGATTGTGAGGAAGCCCGCGAACCCAATCCACGGGAATTGATTCTTGTATCCTGGTTTCCAGTCGATGCCATCATCGCTCCCTATTTCGCTTGATTCGACATCGTATGCCGACTTCCTGGGATCGGAGGATTCTGTCCATGTACCAGTATTTCGAAAGGACTCGTTGGGGGCAAATGCCGGAGAGTAGGGGGATTGTTGAATATCGGGATGCTGTCCGTATTGCATGGCAGAGTATCGTGGAGCTGACTGAGGCGACTTTCCATCCGAATTTCTCGACTCGGCGTCCATCTCCCTTACGGTCAACGTGGGTGCCGACGAGAAATGCTTGTCGTTGTTGATCTCTGTGGAGAAGGTGTGGGAAGTGGACGCTGGTGACTTCACTGAATTGGCGGAGTTCTGAGTTTGAATATGGTCATTGTCTGTACTGGGCATGTTCGTTGGTGCAGCGTATGTTTGCCTGACTTCATCCGCCATGGTAGGTCAATCGGAACTCCGAAGACAAAATCGAAACGACTGATTTGGTTTGTGATGAAGGTAGTCTCGGCAACTCGATGTGAGACGATGTTTGACGGCAAACACGAATTCGTCGCGTGCTTCCGGCATGGGGCTTACACATATAGCACTGAAGGCCTTACATTCCGCTACTGTGCTCGACATCAGCATCTGCCAGGCTGGCATCCGTGTACCAGCTGAGTGGCATGGGCGGGCTGAGACAATGTGGCATGCATGCGGGCTGCCTTTTAGTGCGAACGTTCATTGGTTGGGTTCCCACGAAGCGAGCGAGATCTGACGCCTCTTCCTCTTTTGGAATTTGGATTCGGGCCTCCCGCGAACTTTCCAACTGCGACGTGCAAGCCACTTCAGCTGGACGGCGTGCAAAATGCACACCTCCTGCACGGAACTCATTGCTTTCGACTCCAGCCCCATCGGGATGTTCAATGAGGCCTAGCGTCGTCGATGCACACCGCCAACGAAGGCGGCCTGGGCCACGCCGTAGACCTCGAAGATTGGAATCGCCTAAACAACAAGCATCGGTCAACGCCACGATATGTGTGCGATGAGCGCAGAGGCTGTGCTACCTCAACAAAGCTGTCCCTTGACTTTTCCGTGATTCACCCTAGTTCCTGTTAGACTTCTATTCTGGAGGCTGACCTTTTATCGGTACCGATCGACCAAGCCCGAGCAGAATTAGGAAAGTCATAGAATGTCAGCAAACGGATACCCATTGGAGGCTCTTCTAGGTGCGAGGCGGTCATAAACTTCCGCCATGCTAGTCAGTATAGAGTCTGGCACAACGCGCATGTGGAGATATTGGCGATTCTTAAAAATCAGCCGCTTCTAACAGTAAGGCTTTTCTCGCTTTGGCCTTCCAAGGAAGCAAGCAGGACTTACCGATGGGAAAAGAATGACACTTTGACGTAGGGCCACTTGCACAACCGACATGCAGTGTTGTTGTAGCACAGCAATTACTTACCAGATGGCAGCGGTACCTCCTTCCCTCCGCTGCAATTCTGTTATCAACGTTGATCTTCTTCGTGTTTGCTTTCGCGAGATCTGAGACACGGAGTACATACCCACTTCTTCGACTATCAGCATGCGCATCGCTCCACCTCAGGATCTATCCCCATGCGGACTTACTGCGTTCCTGCGCAAGGACTTCATCCGCAATCACGAAACATTTTGGTCGATTTTCGGCACACGCCTCGAGTCTGCAGTGTCTTTCTTGTCTCGCCTCAACCTTGCGAACTTTTGACGAAATCGAAAGGCTTCACAGCTGAGAGACTTTCTTCCATGATTTGACTCAACAAGGACTTCGGTGGTCTCAAGCATGCCTGTCTAGTCTGCATGGATTCCCGGGACAAAGTTCGATTTTCTTACTGATGTCCAGGCATACCCGTCCAGCCCTAGATCCCATCTTGGCAGTGGTTGCTAAGCGGAGCGCTATTATTAGCCATACCATTCTTTCAAACTCCACGTCGGCAACAAGAAAGATTGAAAAGTTGTTGATCGTGGACCGGGCATTACGTAATGGCGCCAGAACACACAGCACAGGCGCATCAGCAATCGCTGTCGTCTTCGTTTTGTCTTGTGTACTTCGCACTGGTATGCGCATTGCACCCGAATCTCGAATCTGCCAGGTCCAGAGATTGCTGTGATATATCACAGCTGGCAGAAAGATTACGCACTGTTCGAGTGCTGTAGGTGATAGAACACGGCTAGCTCGAAATGATTGAAATTGTGTTCGTTAATGGTATGATCTTTTGTTGTACGCGTGCGCGGGATTCCAGTCGTTGTTCGATACACCGTCACCTACCGTGGTGATGGTACTTAAAGCGCTCAGGTGGATGTTGGAAGTTCCACGATTCGGTCGCCATGAATGCGATAAGTTGGCTGTATTGCGCGGGACTCGCGACACCGACAAGTTGCAGGAGTTACTGGGCCCTGGTGATGAGAGGGCATGCATTGAGCCATTCCAGCAAATTCAAAAAGACTTGCATCTTTGACTACTCAGTGTGGTGGTCAAGAGGGCAGTGTGTTCACAGAAGGACAACCCCCTGCTGACATAGACACATATTTTTCGGCTTCGAGCTCTCCTTCGCGCAAAGTGCGACAAGCATATTCCTGCCCAAAGCTGCAGTTGTTGCTCCATAAAGAGTTGGAGAAAGAGGCGGCTCGGCTTTCGTTGCTACGACAGTTCCCCCGTGTCGTTGTTATATGGGGAGTCATGCCGCCATTTTCGCCATGCCATCATGGAGGTTTCAAAGCGCTTTTGTACCCCCCTTTCTCGTTCACCACTTGATCCAAGCTACCGTGTATGCACCACCCGTACACCCGGTGCGGCAATTTGACAGCGGGCGGCTTATGCATGCGGCATGCCAACCCACTGAACAGGTTCCATCGAGTTCCATTGGCGGAGGAATGGCTGTTTCACGTTCGAAACGACCCACGATGACAAGACATCGGCGCTAGCCTCGCTTGTCAAAGACATCCACTTTTAACCTTTCGAGATTGCAAAAACCACAGCAAGACATGCGAATCCAACAACAAGCGCGTACAATGCAGATTTCTTCGACACATAGCGTAATTGTGCAGGATCAAAGCACATATCCGTAAATCTCTCTGTGTCAGTGTAAGAGTTCGGTGTTGTGTATCGTATAATCGCGCCACAAGATGTGATATCCGTATCTACGCAACCAGACAGAAAGTACATTCTGGATGAACGAAAGTATCGCAAAGAAAATGGAAGACATCACCGCGGTCTCGGCGCTGTTCTAACAGAAACAATGAGCGGCTTGGCGGCGTCAAACCCGCATGAACAACACCATATTCATGTTTCGATTCGATTCTTGTCAACTAAGGTTTGAATCGCAGCGACCGTCATCGACCAGTCACATTGATCGTTTGCAGCCAATTGCACGGGCTGACCCTGTGAAGGCCTTTGTGCAGTACAAACTTGTTTCCAAGCTTTGTTCTAACGCCCAGCCTGCCTGCGGAACGCTCCTCCACCCTTACAATATCGCTTAACGCTCCCAATGAGGTAACACGCGATGGGTCAGTTCTGGAAAGCACGGAAGGCGTGCTTCGTCTTGCGCGCGGCATGATCCCACGCGTGGTGCTCATCTCGTAGCCGAAACGGCTTGAAGATTCCAAGGGTTCCACGAGGAAGTCATAAATACTTCGGTTGACCTTCGCTTTACGACCCATCACTGCACATTCGGTCTTCTACACCAGTCCATTCTTTTTCACCTCACATTCGTTCATTCTCGAGTCCCTTCACTGTGTGAAGCCGGCAGACACTCTTTACCCACAAATCAGCATTCGCTTCCATCAAACAACACTCTTCTCCCAGACGATCCATCTCCCGAAATCAAACAAGATGTACAAGACCATCTCTTCCCTCGGCGCCATCGCTGCTCTGGCGGCCACCGCGACTGCCCACGGCCTCACCACTGGCGTGACCATCGATGGAAAATACACTGGTGGTTACCTGCTTGACTACTACTACGCCAAGCAGAACAACGGCCCCATCCCAGAGCACATCGGCTGGGCCGCCGAGAACCTCGACAGCGGCTTCGTCGAGCCCAACGCCTTCGACACACCTGACATCATCTGCCACAAGAACGCCAGCCCAGAGGGCTCATCCGACTCGCTCGCCAGTGTCGCCGCAGGTGGCGTCGTAGAGTTCCACTGGAACACATGGCCAGAGTCCCACGTCGGTCCCGTTATCACCTATGTCGCACCATACTCCGGTGACGTCGCTTCCGTCGACAAGACGACCCTCAGGTGGACCAAGATCCAAGCCAACGGCTTTGAGGACGGCGAGTGGGCTGCTGTCAAGCTCATCGGCCAGAACAACACATGGCCCGTGACTGTCCCCAAGACGCTTGCTGCGGGCAAGTACGTCTTCCGCCACGAGATCATCGCTCTTCACAGCGGTGGCGATGTCAACGGCGCGCAGAACTACCCCTTCTGTTTGAACATCGAGGTCACTGGGTCTGGATCTGCTGTTCCATCCGGCGGCGTTGTCGGCACTGAGCTGTACACTCCTGAGTCGGTTGTCTTCAGCCCGTACGGCGATAACACCAAGTACAAGATTCCTGGCCCGGCTATGTGGGAGGGTGCTGGATCTGGAAGCGCGCCTTCAACTCCTTCTACACCCACTACCCCATCGCCTGCTGCTTCTGTTAGCGCAAAACCATCTGCTCTTCCCTCTGCTGCGCCTTCTGGTAGCCCAGTCGTGGTTGAGACTCCGACGCCCGCTGCGTCTTCCTCTGCCGCGCCGGCGCCTTCCACGGGTGACGGTGATCTCCCGGAGCAATTCACTATCGAGACCTTCATCACATGGCTCGAGGGCAAGGCTGCTGGCTCTGCTAGTAAGGTCCGCCGCCACGCCCGCTCTTTCATGGTTTAAATCATCCATGGGGCCGTATGATTTGACGTCTGTTTGAGAGAGTTGTTGTTCGTTGGACACGAATACCGTTGATTCCATTCTTTGTGTGGGTGTCACACCTTTATGTAGCATAGCCTTTGGTCTAAAAGCCGTTCGCGATCTCAATCGCTTGATTTCAAAATCTCATCTTTGTGTTTCATCTTCGTGACCTAGTGATGCCCAACATACTTGGTGCCGTAATGTCCGGATCGAGGCTCAACGTGGGTTGTTAATTTTGCACAACTTTGCACAAGACTTCTTGAGTCAGCTATCACTGATTCATTCTTAAGTCTTGATTACAACATTCATTTAACATGTGTACGTCGAAACCATCTTCATCTTCCATCCATTGTAAGCATCGTTCACAAATCGCTAATATCCATCACAGTAAGTTGCACCTTGTTCGTTGTGCTCGGCGGCAACTGCCCACCCCCCATGATCAACAGCTTACTCTGATCATTTAGGACTCTCAGATGCCTCGTATAATGATTCGGCTCCGGCGTCGCTGTCTTGATCCACGGTCCTTCTCCCAGTCCCTTATTGATGAATATCTCGCCATTGCTATGTGCCGAAACAATGAGCGTGCCATTCTCGCCGCCCACAGAGCTCCACACAACATACGGCGAGCCTTTGGGAATAGTTCCGTCAGTCGCTTGGATCGGGAGACCAGTCGCGGGTCCGAACGCCTCTGGATCGTCCACGATCTTGTAGTGTACGGGAAATTCGTAGCCGGTAGCGCCGGGCACTGGACCGCCGCCGTACTCGTAGGCCATGATGTATTTACCATTTGGCAGAAACTGAACGGTAGGCATACCCGGACGGTCGGTATATGTAGGGTACGCAACATCGTCGATGACCGGGCCCCAGTTCTTCAAGTCTGAGGACGTCTGATGTACCATCTTCTGGCCGTACGTTGCATTGTCGCGCTGGTCAGAGTAGTAGTGGATTAGTGTGCCCTGGTACTCCATGAGAAAGGGTTCCCAGACGGGAGTCAGGCCATTATTCGGTCGTGCTTCGCCTCCGGCAGCAAGGTGCGATACAAATTCCCAGGTTACGCCCGCATCCCGGGAAGCGTAAAGCTCGATTTGCGTTTGGGAGAGGTCGGTTGGGATGGATGAACCTGCGAGGAGGACGGTGCCTTTTGCGTAGCCGGCGAGCTCGTTCTGGAGGATGTAGAGGAAGGGCTGGTAGCGGAGACCCCAGTTTTGTTGCGTGTCTTCCACGCGGCTGAGTTCTGACCAGGTGTAGCCTCCATCCTTAGATTGGTAGATCGGGAAGTAGACTAGAGGGGGCTCTGGGCTGTAGTTCTCCCAAGTCGCTAGGAGAGTGCCATCTTCGAACTGTGCTGATCGTGCGTAGAGTACTCGTGGATCTGTGTAGTCTGACGGAGGCGTGAAGATTACTCTTGAGTTGAAAGTTTCTGGCGCCTTTTGTTGTGGCAAAGCATATACGATCGACACAGCCGAGAGGAACAACGTTGAGAGATGCATCTTGAAGTCAGATGAAAGGCTTCACGAGATGTCAAGATTGAAAGTAGAAAAGACCATCGCATATAAAAGCGTCAATGTACGATTGTAACTAACCGCATCGTCCCATGCTTCCGCTTTCCGTGTTTTCACATGGTTCAATCATGGATCTGAAGTGACCTATGCTTTCAGTAACAAGGCCGGAGTACGTCAATAGCTCCAGTGTTCACGATCCTCATTTGCGGGGAAACCTCAAGTGCCGGAACAATTGTGGAGTGTGGGCGATCCCTGAGGTTTGTGGGGAAGCAACGACGGATGACAGTGCGACTTTGGGGTAACAATACTCCGAAGAGCGATCCTTGGGGTGTCTACAAATGCAGCCTTCTGTCGGAGACAGCGCCATGTGGGCGTCATCGTACCGAGGCTCGGAGAAGACATGCTGAAACGGGAGGTGCGAAGACACTTGGTGTTATTGCCCGAGGCGGATATGATGTAGAGAAGCTGATATAGACGTGCGCCTATGGAGAGCAGGATTGTGAGATGGTGGAGAGGGCTTGGTGCTGCGAATGGAGATGTTGATGACGCCACAAGCGACGCAGCAGCGGGAAGGAACGCACCGAAAATGCACTCTTTGCGCAAGCTTGATACAACACCACTCCGGAACACCGGTTTTGAGCATCAAGTAGAGCTGAGTAACCTCTACGAATTCCAGTCCCATTCTCCATTCTATTCGTTCGCTCAGATGGAATGTGACCAAAGGAACGAGACAGAAACAGGTACTGAGCTTGAGCTGCTCTGGTGCCATGCGGGTCACGATGGAATATTTCAAGCACTGCAAGTGTGGCTCGTACTCGCGCACGTTTTTGTCAGAGCCTACAACTATTCAGTTTGGGACCTATTGAAGATTTACGTGCCACTCTGCAGTGACAGCTTGAATGTGCGTGCGTGATGCGCCTCGGTAGCGGCGATTACGGACATAATCCGTAATGGAACCAAAGGAAGCGGGGCCAGTTTCACGACATCCCATCTTCATTCCCACCGTCGTGCTTCGAATAACCAAGTCGCACCCACAACAATATGTCTATCGAATCGCCCACCATGTCGGATCCTCTGAATACCTCAATGGACGACCTCCAACCGCCCTCTCCTCCAACGGTGTCCACTCCGCCCTCCCAACCCTTTCCCTTCCTCTCGCTGCCCCTCGAGCTCCGCGAATCCATATACTCTCTATATTTCAAGCCCTCCGATCGCCTTGTGAGAAACAGCGCTCTCGATACACAAGGCTTTTTCGGCGGCGTCTACCGGTTCGACTTCAACCTGTGCCATGTGAACAAGCAAATATGCGCTGAGGCGCGGCGGGTGTGGAAGCGAGAGAATTTGTTCGTGAAGATTGCCACACCTTGGCCCAGCGCTGGTATGTACCAAGTCTACTTGTCGGCGACAGATGCGGATATGGACACAGGTGGGTTACGCAACTATCTACATGCGTATGGTACGTTTGGTGTATCTAGAAGCAGCTAGACCATGGAGCTGAAAGAAGACGAATGCTAACGTGTCTTCGGCTATAGTGAATCACATCTCCTCTGAAGGTCTTGTGCCAATCGTCTGTACCGATCGACGCGCCGGCGCATTCAAAACGCACCACGCACTCGTACAGATCACTGCGCCATTCCACCAGGCCGTGCCCGAATATACTGTAGTCGTGCTCCTAGACGATTTGCCTTTGTTCACGAGGACATGGTACTACAGCGCTCTTTCATACCCGATGCTTAACGACCGCCTCAGTACCACTTTCATGCTGCGCAACCCGGACGGCACTTCCCCTTCCCAAGAACTCAGCCTCTCCCTTCAGCGTCGCTTGCTTCTGCCGTTTGAGCAAGTCAAGGGACTCTACCACTTGGACATAATTGGCTACGCGGCCGAGGTTGAAAAAGATCTCAAGAGGCGCATGGCAAAACCCCTTCCCACACTGGTGGACTGCTGCGAAAAAGCACAAGGTTTCATGGAGGCAGGCGATGCTGCCATCATCTCCAACAACCTCCAAGAAGCACTGGAACTGTACCGCCAAGCCTTTCACTCTATCCACATCCTGATCCACGGCCGTACACGCCGCGTCCTAGCCGACGTATTCTTCCACGAGGCCATCGAAACGGGGCGCTTCGCCGGACAAACAGGGATGACTGTGCGCCTAGTCATGCGTCTCAAGCTAGTCAGCCGGTATGTGCTCGCATACCTGAAGCTGGAGCAGTGGGCCGAAGCAGCGTTCTGGGGCATGCGCAGCATACGCATCATGCGGGAGAGCATGGATACCGAGTTCGAAGACTTCTTGAGCGAATTCGTGGGCGGCGAGGACGTGGCGATGATATACGTACGCACAGGCATAGCATTCACTAAGATGGAAGAAGACCCGCATGGGCCCTGGGAACTCGATCTGAAGGCGTATGACGGCGAACACGTGGCAGGCAGTGAGAGTATCTTCGGCATCGCGAAGAAGTACCTCAAGAAGAGGGATCGAAGCAGTGTGCGCAAGGAACTGGAGGGCTTTGGCGTGGGCAAATTTCGCATCGAGTACTTTGGTGACGAGAACATCAAGACTGAGGCAATGAGTACATCAGGTCAGAAAGGGAGCGAAACAGAGTAGGTAAATCGAGTTTTTATTGAGTCGTAGCGTCATAGCGTCATTACACATACCCAGCGGTCATCAAAAACGCCATGCATCTCCCCCAGTCCGTGAGTAAACGACAACCCATCCTTTCGCAAAACTGCCTTGCCAGAGCGAATGCAATCAATCACCATAGCCTGGGTTCGTTCGCCGTACAGATACCTCTATACGACTACTTCGAACTCATCAGGGTGGATCTGCATCGGATGAACAAAGGGTGGATTGGTACTTGGTAGGGAAATGTCTTGCACGCGAACTGGGTTCGACATTGCGCGTTGACATGGGCGCGAGAAGAGAGGAGCAAGCGGTCCGCACGGCTGAACTTGCGATGCCAGACCATCACCGACACCTGGGTTGCTTTCCTATACAGCTACTACTAACCGGCCAGGACGGATCAAGAACAGACACCGCGCAGAACAGAAACGGTACTTCATCGCTGCTCCTTCTCGGGTGGTGGCGGTGGAGAGGCAAGTAACTCATCGACGTCAGCCTCCCTGTTTGAAAAGTAATTAGCGAAGCCCTCTTCAACAAAAAGCAAGTGATTAGATTCTTACAGTCGATAATGCCTCCCCATACCGTCAAGCACCTTCTCCTGCTTCGCCCACTCCGTCGCCTTGGCCTTCGCGCGGTCCATCTCCGCCTTCAACTCCGCCGCCGCGCCCAGGGCACACAGGCACAGTGTGGACAGATCCACGCTGTACTTGTCGCGGATATGCTTGCGCAGATCCTGCCACTTGCGGTAGTGGGCTTGCGCCTTATCTGCCGCGGCGTTGGCCTTCTGGGCGTAGAGGCGGGCGTTGTCGGCGTGGGTACGGGCCATTGTGTGTGTGTGTGGGTGTGTGGGTGCGGTAAATGGTTTTTTTGGAGGGAATTGAGGGTGTAGAGAAATTTTAGGGCGGGTTTTATTGCTGTTGGTGGGTGGAAATGTAGGGGAGGGCAAACGGGGAATGGAGCTAGTGGGGCTTCGATTGGCTATGGGCACGCGATAATAAGAGCTGGAAGGTTCAGTCATAGCTTGGAAGACCTTTGAACTCGTGGTGAACGTGGGAGATACATCAGGGTTTATTAAGGACCAGGAGAAGGACGATTTTTGAGGCACTGAGGGCCTCTCGCCGTATCATTGCAGTGACAACTGTGAAATGAAAAGAAGCCTTTGAAACCTACACTACACCGACGCATCGACATCATACTCTACATCCGTCCTAATGACATATTTTGCACCCTCAACTACACCCGTTCCCTCGTGCAACAGCGCACCTTGAGCCTCACCATGCGGAAACACTGCGACACTACCCATGATCGGCTTGATCGGATACGCATTGATGACGCCCTCCTTGATACTCGGGATGAAAAACGTAGTCTCACCGCCCTTGAAGTCGTCGTTGAGGTAAATGAGGAAGGTGAAAAGCGAGGACTGGCGCGCATCGGAGGGTGAAGCGTCGTATTGGTATGCGTCTGTGGTCGCGTCTATGCCTGATGGCGGCCATGCGCCATCTGTTGGTCGCAATCAGTAAGTGTTACAATCAAGTGCTTTTGTGCCAAAACGATACGTGGACATACCAATGTGACAGCGATACTCAGCACCAGGCACGTATCTGTACACTCTGAACCGCCTATTTACACCCCGCACTTTCTTTCCTGCAACCTCCTCCGGAACGAATGCCTTCACTCTGCTCCACAGCTTGTCGTGAAATGCTTGGTCAACAACCCAGTAGAAGTTATGGGCTAGGACGCTCGTGTCTTCGCCTTGGGGCCGCTTGGGGGCGTCTGGAATGAACTCAATAGTCTCACCGGCAGCGATAATGGCGGTACACTCCTCTGGCGATAGGACGTCTCGAATAAGTCGCAGGTTTGGGACGATGGGGTGCTTGTAACATTCTGGTTTTGGGCCCTGGCCAAGAAGTACGGAGTCGTTCTGGGAAGCGTAGAGGATGGCGGGATGGAGGTTGGGCGGTTTACGTTGAGGGCCAGCGGTGGTTTCTATGATTCTGAAGCGTTGCTTGAGATCAGATGAGCAGCCTGCAAAGATTGACTTATCTTCGATGCTTCGGCGTACTTGTCGGGTGGGCTCACTAGGCGGTCGGCGGTTCCACGTCTCTTGCAGCGCAATCGGATCTGGACTTGCGATTGTTCCGTTAGAGGTCGTATCCGTCGGACCGGTCACCCTAAGGATAGCATCGAGCACATTGATGAGCTCGTCGTTGTGAGCGT
>Ga0265798_10000974_pt1 | contig 45721 bp, 45 predicted proteins | sample P3T30metagenome_FD_192430 | JGI IMG/M metagenome (GOLD analysis project Ga0265798, IMG submission 192430) | Plant litter microbial communities from East Loma Ridge, Irvine, California - P3 T30 | ecosystem: Environmental > Terrestrial > Plant litter > Unclassified | place: USA: California... | reverse complement strand
GATTTCAGCGCCGTCCTTAATTACAAGCTGACGCAGCGATTCAGCCTTTCGGGAAATTTCGTGTACCAGACGGGAAGGCCCATCACCTATCCGATCGGATCTTATGTTTACAATGGCATCGAATACACCTTGTACAGCGACCGGAATAAATTCAGGATTCCGGATTATTACCGACTCGACCTCGGCTTAAATATAGAAGGATCGCATAAAATCAAGAAGCTGGCGCATAGTTTCTGGAATATTTCCGTTTATAATGTTTTGGGCCGCAACAATCCGTATTCGGTATTTTTTATCTCGCAGAACGGAGAGATCAAGGCCTACAAAACATCGATATTTTCCATTCCGGTCCCGACCGTTACTTACAACTTTAAGTTTTGACGCATATGAAATCTCCATCTTTGATCCGTTTCGTACTGTCTGCGATTGCCGCTGCGATTTTTATCGGATGCACCGAACCGTATGCGCTCCAGACTTCTTCGTTTGAAGATGCACTGGTCATCGAAGCCACTATCACGAACGAACTCAAGCCACAGGTCATCAAGGTGTCCCACACTTACCGCCTCGAGGAAGACGGACCGACGATGGAAACCGGCGCCACGGTTACCGTTCAGGACGATTTGGGCAATGTCTACGATTTCAACGAACAGGACGACAGTTATGTTTCTGAACCTTTCCAGGGCGTGGCAGGCAGAATTTACACGCTACATATAATTACGTCAGACGGGAGCGAATACGTTTCTACACCCGAACGGCTTCCGACAGCAACGGCTCTGGATGAAATCACAACATCGATCGTAACCCAGGACGGCGTTGAAGGCGTGCAGTTCGAGGCCAATGCATACGATCCTTCCGGAATGTCGAAATATTACCGATATGAATATGAAGAAACTTATAAAGTTACAGCACCGCTATGGTCGCCTTTGAAGATAGTAGTCGTCGATAATCCCGCTTCCACTTTCGATAATTTCGTAGTCCTGCCGCGCGAAGAAGAGACCCGGGTTTGTTATGGATCAGGGAGGTTTACGACTATTATTCTTGCCGGAACGAACGACTTGTCCGAAGACAGGATCACAAAATTTCCCGTGCATTTTCTGGGAAGCCAGGACTCGAGGCTTCGGGAGCGCTACAGCATCCTGATAAGGCAATACGTACACAATCTTGCTTCCTACACCTATTATACGACACTCAAGGCAATAGCGGGAGGAACTGGCAGTATTTTATCTCAGAACCAGCCTGGTTTTTTCTATGGAAATATAAAAAGCGTAGGCAGGCCTGATGAAAAGGTAATCGGGTTTTTTGACGTTTCATTTATGACAGAAAAGCGCGTTTTTTTTAACTATACCGATTTATTTTCAACTGCGGTCCCGCCTTTTCCTTATGATTGCCCCATTGTCGAATATGATGCGTCCATCCTGGAAGGAACCGAATGCTACCGCGGATATTGCGGGCTTCACGGTAATGTAGAAGACGGGGCTTATGTCCATTATAATTCCATTCCGCCGATATTTTTCGTAGTTCCCGCAGTTTGCGGAGATTGCAGGGAAAGCGGTTCAAATATTCGCCCGGCATTCTGGGAAGACTGACAATTGGCTAAAATACACCTGAATTTTGAAAAGATTTATATATACTCTCGTTTTTGTCCTGACCGCATCCGCAGCAGTTTTCGCCCAATCGATCGGCGGAAGCGAATTTCTGGAAGCACGCACGAACGCTTCGGTATTCGTTAGCGGCGAGACACTGTTCTATTCGATACGATGTTCCGATAATTCGGGACGGACGTCAGATTTTAGCCGTGTAGCGTATGCAGACCTGGTTTCTTCAGATGGAAAAATCGTGTCTTCGCAAAAAGTTTTTCTGGAAAACGGCAAAGCCGACGGTGACTTCTTCATTTCTCCTTCCCTGCCCACGGCGAGCTACAAACTGGTGGCTTACACCCGATGGATGAAGGACAGTCCGGCAAATGAGCTTTGTCAGGTAGATCTGGCTGTCATCAATCCTTTTTCGGCACTGAGCCCGAATCTTGTCGGCGCAACAGGTACAGTTTCGCAGGCTCAGCCAACTTCTCTTACCCTGTCGAAGACGAATTATTCCGAACGATCGAGAGTCGAATTGACGCTTCCGTCGAACGTTATCGGCAAAGGAAATTATTCGGTATCCGTAAATAGAAAAGACGCTCTGTCCCAACTCGTTAGCGGCAGCCAAAAGTCGACTGCAGTTTTTTCAAATAAGGCGCCCCTGGCTGAATTAAGAGGAGAATTAATTTCCGGAACCGTCCGCGACCAGGCCGGTAATGCAGTCACCGACAATAAAATTTCAGTATCCGCCCCGGGAAAAAACCCTGTTGTCAAAGTATCGCAAACCGATCGGAACGGGCGATTCTATGTCACATTGGAAAATCCTGTCGTTTCAGGCGGGCTCATCGTTCAGGCCTTAGGTGAAAATAGGGAAAACCTTACGGTATCGGTCGACCAGGATTTTCATCCCGACTATTCCGCGCTCAAATTCGCACCTCTTGTTATAACCCCTGAACTGGAAGACGACATTCGGAGACGTTCGGTTTCGTCCCAGGTGGAAAATGCCTATTTCTCTAAAAAGAAGGACGTTGCGCTGGCTTCATCCGATACGCTGCCGTTTTTCGCGCCGTCTGGCAAGATTTTCAACCTGGATGATTATACGCGTTTCAAAACCCTGAAGGAGACGTTTGTCGAAGTCCTGGAAAATGCCAGCGCTACTCAGACAAATGGCAAATATGAAATTCGCATCCGCGATTACCGTCCGAATTCAGACTTTGAGGGATCGCCGATGATTCTCGCGGACGGCGTTTTCCTGGAAGATCCTACCGAACTTTTCGATTTTCCTGCTGATGAGATCGAGAGCATTACCATTATTCAGGGATTGTATCTTTACGGCCCGGCAACATACGACGGGGTGGTCAGCATCAACACGAAAAAAGGGAACTACAGGCTGAAGCGCAGGGGAACTTCGGTTTTGATGCCCGAACTTTTGCGTCCGAATCCGAAAAAAAAATATTACAAACCAGATTATTCCGCTTCCTCAGATTCACGCATTCCCGATTATCGCAGCCAATTGTTGTGGCTTCCCGACGCAATCGAACCACGGATCTCATTTTACACCTCAGATGTTCCCGGAACATATGAAATCAGGCTGCAAGGCTCCGATAACGACGGCACACCCGTGCTTATGACCGCCAATTTCGAAGTCGCCCGCCAGCCGTGAGCTGAAAAAAAACCGGTTTTGATTTTTTTTCAGTGTTTTGTAACTTTTTGTCGCAACTCTGCGTATAAGAACCGTATCTTCTAAAAACAAAGGGAATCATTTCATGAGACAACTTAAAATTACGAAGCAGGTTACCAACAGGGAAACCGCTTCACTTGACAAGTACCTGCAGGAAATTGGGAAAGTCGACCTTATTACCGCCGATGAAGAGGTGGAACTAGCACAAAAAATTAAAGCCGGAGATCAGAGAGCACTTGAAAAACTTACAAAAGCGAACTTGCGTTTTGTGGTTTCCGTTGCAAAACAATACCAAAACCAGGGTTTGACCCTTCCCGATCTTATTAACGAAGGAAACCTTGGACTTATCAAGGCAGCTCAGCGTTTCGACGAGACGCGCGGTTTTAAATTTATCTCGTATGCCGTTTGGTGGATCCGCCAGTCGATCCTTCAGGCTTTGGCCGAGCAGTCCCGTATCGTACGTTTGCCGTTGAACAAGATCGGTTCGATCAACAAGATCAACAAGATGTATGCGTTGCTTGAGCAGTCCAACGAGCGTCCGCCAAGTGCCGAGGAAATCGCCAAGGAACTGGACATGACGGTCAACGATGTCAAGGAATCGATGAAAAATTCCGGTCGCCATCTTTCTATGGATGCGCCTCTTGTCGAAGGTGAAGATTCGAACCTGTACGACGTTTTGCGCTCTGGAGAGTCTCCGAATCCGGATCGCGAATTAATCCACGAATCGCTTCGTACCGAAATCGAGCGTTCTTTGGAAACTTTGACGCCTCGCGAAGCCGATGTCGTTCGCTTGTACTTCGGATTGGGCGACCAGCATCCGATGACGCTCGAAGAAATTGGCGAGACTTTTGATCTGACACGTGAACGAGTACGTCAGATCAAGGAGAAAGCGATCCGACGCTTGAAACACACTTCACGAAGCAAGATTTTAAAAACATATTTGGGTTAATTAGAGCCTTGTCGAATAGCACGAGGTGGTATAAATCCTGATAAAGATAAATTTAATCGTGAAACCTGATTTTCCGAATTAATTAGTATGTTTGGAAAACAAACCCTGACAAATCCCTATGGGCTTTTAATAGTAACAACAGTCTGATTAACTGTTCGTTTTTTGATTGATGATTGAAACTCCGGCTGATTACCGGAGTTTTTTATTTTATCAGGGATAAAAAACTCCGGTCGATTCGCACCTTAGTGCTCGGGTTACCGGAGTTTTTTATTTTATCAGGGATAAAAAACTCCGGTCGATTCGCTTTCACCATTAAGCACATTAAGACTCATTGGAAACTTTGACCCACGAACTTTTAACTTCGGGCACCAAACCCTACCTTTGCATTCCAAACACACAACATGAAAAATACACTTATCGCACCATCAATGCTTGCGTCCGATTTTGCCAACTTACAGCATGAGATCGAAATGGTCAACAACTCCCAGGCAGATTGGTTTCACATCGACATCATGGACGGCGTTTTCGTGCCGAACATCTCATTTGGAATGCCCGTCCTGGAAGCCATCGGCAGACATGCACAAAAGCCGCTTGACGTCCACCTGATGATCGTCGATCCTGATCGTTACATCAAGGCATTCGCCGATTTGGGTTCGGCTAATCTCACGGTTCATTATGAGGCCTGCACGCATCTGCACCGCACGCTTCAGGCTATTAAAGCAGAAGAAATGAAAGCCGGTGTCGCACTGAATCCGCATACGCCGGTCAGCGTCCTTGAGGATATTATCCAGGATGTGGAATTGGTTTGCTTAATGAGTGTGAATCCAGGTTTCGGCGGTCAGTCGTTCATCGAACATACATATAAAAAGATCCGACAGCTTAAGGAAATGATCGAAAGAGCGGGCGCATCAACATTGATTGAGATCGATGGAGGTGTCAACAGCAAAAACGCTGTTCCGTTAACCGAAGCCGGAGCCGATGTACTCGTTGCCGGAAATTTCGTTTTCCGTGCCGAAAATCCGACGCAAACCATTGCCGACCTGAGACAACTGCTGTCCTGAATAAAATCCCCTCGCAATAGTGAGGGATTTCTTTTTATTCTATCTGCTCACGGCCAATTGCCTGATATCGCTAATTTCGAGTACGTGCTTTGTATAACCGCCGTTCGACGCGTTGATTATTGCTTTCCCTACATCGGATATCCGGATACTTTCTCCTTTGCGCAGGCATTCCATCAAAACGCTCCCGCCGACCATTCCGGTCGCGACTGTAATGATGGCTCTCATGATGCTATTCTTATGGATTTATCCCAGATATACGGGAAATAAATAATTTCTCCATAAACTTAGATTTTTCCTGCTCGGTCTGCAACAATCTTTCGTACAATGATTCCTTCTCTGCCTGAAGGCGCGAATTGGTCTGCAAAATTTCCCACAAACGCTCGAGAAGCCTGGTTTCGTCCGATGCTGATTTTTGCAGATTTATATCGGATGAGCAACTTTTCAGGTATCCGATAAGGCTCGATTCGCTGAAACTGTGAAGCAAATCGATACTAACCTCCAGCGCTTTTGCTACCGCCTCCAATTTGTGGTCCTCGATCGACTGACTGTTTTCCATGACGGAAACTGTCTGTTGGCTGACACCCATCGCAAATGCAAGAGCATCTTGTTTCAAGCCCCGGATTTCACGTATCCGGCTGATGTTTCGTCCAGTATGGATTGGTGCGTTTGGCGATTTCATGACACAAAAGGAATGAGGAGAATGCGAAAAAAGTTCCGGCATCACAGACAAAAGTTTTATCTTCGTAGGAACTACAATCAAAGATAGAAAATAGACAAGTGTAATATTCGACTCATCTAAGGTTAATTATCAACAATATATGCCATGCCAATTGAAATCAACGCCCAAAAAATTAAACTGTTACGCGAGAAGCTCGGAGAGACGCAAGCCGCTTTTGCGAAACGGATCGGCATTAGCCGCGAATCGGTCATAAACTATGAAAAGGGTTCCCCTATTCCCGAAAGCAAGCGCCCGTTGCTCGAATCGCTGCTAAAGCAGATCGAGAGCGTAGAGGTAGCTAAATTACTCGTACCTTATTATAATGTAGACTTTTCCGACCCGCAGAACATGGTGCTGGAACAAGCCGCTTCGATTGCGCCGGATTATTTTATGGACATTCCCGAATTTGCCGGTTGTACTGCATTCAGGACTTATTCGGATAGCATGGAAAGCAAGATCAAGAGCGGGAGTGTTCTTTTCGGAACCGATCTGAACGCTTGGCGCCGGCATCTCGAGTACGGCCAGATTTATGGGATCGTGTGCAACGACGGAAGAAAATATCTTAAATACATCCGGAGGCATCCCGACAATCCTGAAGATTATTTCCTGCTGCAGTCTGAAAATCCGTCATATGATACTTTTTCGTTGCCGAAGGATGTCATAGTTTCGGTTTGGCTCATTCACGGATGGTTGAATAAAAGGACTTGAGGTTGCTCGCTGCGCTCGCAATCAGATCATAACGAAACATTGCTCGCTGCGCTCGCAACCTGACACTAACACGACATTGCTCGCTGCGCTCGCAACGCGAATGTAAAAAAATGTTTCCGTTTCGGGATTACGAATGAGAGGACTGCGCTAACGCGCGGTCCTCGAAGGCTCCGCCTTCAAAGTTAAAAGGGTAAGCCCGGAACAGCTCAAGCAAAGCTTGGCTGTTCCGGGCTTACCCTTTTAACTCATTCGTGATCCCGAGAGGACTCGAACCTCCATCATCAGAACCGGAATCTGACATTCTATCCGTTGAACTACGGGACCAAATTTTTACGCCAACAGGCGCTTCACGACAAGAGAAATGGTTTTGCCATCGGCTTGACCGGCCAACTTCTGTGAAGCAAGGCCCATCACTTTGCCCATATTCGCCATTCCGCCGAGGTTACCCTCTGAAATGATCTTTTCCACCACGATCTCAATTTGCGCTTCCGACAACTGAGTCGGCAGGAATTTTTCGATAACGGCCGCCTGATCGATCTCAGGTTGCGCCAGATCGGCACGGCCCTGCTCATTGTAGATCGCCGCGCTGTCTTTGCGCTGCTTTACCAAACGCTGAAGTATCTTGATTTCCTCGTCTTCGCTAAGTTCCTCTTTCGCCCCGCTTTCAGTCTGAGCCAAAAGAATTGCCGACTTCACCGCGCGCAACGATTCCAAAGCCACAGTGTCCTTTGCCCTCATAGCGTTTTTGATCTCCTCGGTAATTTTAGCTTGCAGGCTCATTTCGATTGTTTTTTTAAAGTTGTGCGAAGTTAAAAAAATAACCCGAAAACTCTTGTGGATTTTTCGGGCTAAAAAAAGAAAAAATGGTTTAGGTTAGTCTACATTGTCATGTAGAAAAGAATTATTCGATCGCAACTGTAAATCATCGTTGCTATCGGTTCCGAGCGACAAGCGTGAATTGCTGTTGTTGACCGGATTTGACGATATATCGATGCCGGAACGCTTATAAGCCGGCTCTTTTTCGAATTCATCGATGCGCGCGTTATGGAATTTGTAGTTGAACTCTTTCAATTTACGTCTTCTCTCGTCCGCACGATGCTTCAAAGTTTCCTCGATGGACATTTCAAGAGGCGAAACTTCTTCGTAAGCCGATGAAAAATTTGACGTCGGAACCTGTGTTTCCACCTGCTTCATCGTAATATTAAGCTCCTCGCTTACCGGCTCGGCCACAGGCGCATTTGCCAAAGGCTTTGAATCGACAAGGCTTTTCTCTACTTCCATGTACTCCTCAAGCGAATATTTCACGATGCCGGTCTCATTAAGCTCCGTTACCGGAACAACGTGAACTGCCGCATTGACCTTAATGTCGCGTGTTTCCTGCGTCAGATCGAAGAAAACAGCATCTTCTTTTACCACCGGAGCCGACTGGATCGGAAGATCAAACGAGAAAGCCGCTTGTTCTTCTTTGACGAAAATCGGTTCCTGAACCTTCATTTGCTTGACTTCCGGCGACGTCATGAAGAAATCGAAATCTTTCACAGCTGATACCACCTCAAACGTGACATCGAGATTTTTGATGAATTCAGATGTCGGAACAAGGTCCATTTCAAATGTCGGACGCGTTTCAGGAGCAGTGGCAGGTGCAGGAGCAGGTGCAGATGCAGTGGCAGGTGCAGACGGTGCCGCGAACTCTATGTTGGCAATTGTAGGGGCCGGTTCTTCTTCCGTAAGTTCAAAAACTACTTTATCGGCGATGGCTTCAACGGAATTTTGAGGAACGCTTTCCTCAACTTTCAAAAAATCAACTGCCGGCAGGACGTTTCCCTTTGAAAGGTTGTGTTCCATGCGTTGTTCCCCGTCAAGCGAGTGAATGATGCGTTTAGGCTCGGTATTGACGATCTGCGTTTGCTGCTCGATATTAAATCCCGTAGCGATAATCGTTACGGCAATCGATTCGCCAAGTGTTTCGTCCTCGCCCACACCCATGATGATGTTGGCGTTGTAACCGGCTTCCGCCTGAATATGGTCGTTGATCTCACCGATCTCGTCGATCGTGATCTCGCTTGTTCCCGATACGATCAAAAGCAAGACATTTTTGGCTCCTGCAATTTTGTTATCATTCAAAAGCGGGGAATCCAAAGCGGCAACGATCCCTTCTTTCGCGCGGTTTTCACCCATTGCGACTGCAGAACCCATAATCGCGGTCCCTGAGTTCGACAATACGGTCTTGGCGTCTTTTAAGTCGATGTTTTGCGTGTAGTGGTGCGTGATGACCTCTGCAATTCCTCGAGAAGCGGTGGCCAAAACTTCATCGGCTTTAGAGAAACCGGCCTTGAAGCCGAGGTTCCCGTAAACTTCGCGCAATTTGTTATTGTTGATCACGATAAGCGAATCGACTTGCTTTCGCAGACGTTCGACGCCCTGAAGCGCTTGCTCGGAACGAACTTTTCCTTCAAATTGGAACGGAATCGTCACGATCCCGACCGTAAGGATATCTTTTTCCTTAGCCAGCTGTGCGATAACAGGAGCCGCACCGGTTCCCGTACCACCGCCCATTCCGGCTGTGATAAATACCATTTTAGTATTGCTGTCGAGCATTTTCTCGATCTCCGCGACCGATTCGATCGCCGATTGCTGCCCGACTTCAGGATTCGCACCCGCTCCCAAACCTTCCGTCAGGTTCACGCCCAACTGGATTTTGTTCGGAACGGGACTGTTACCCAACGCCTGGGAATCGGTATTGCACACGATGAAGTCAACACCTTTTATCCCTTGCTTAAACATGTGGTTGATCGCATTGCTGCCACCGCCTCCTACACCAATTACCTTTATCACGTTCGACTGATTTTTTGGTAAGTCGAACGAGATGCTTCCGAATTCTGAGTTGCCTGTCATACTATCTGGTATTAAATTCTTGCTTTGCTTTGTTTTTGTTTTTACGCCTATTAACTTGATTATGCAACTGCTACTGCTCCTGCCACTGTTCCTGCTCCTGCACCTGCTTCTGCCAAATCACTCGGCATTATCAAGGAATTCCTTGATCTTTTCGACATATTTGTCGAAGAACGAGCGTCGGATTTTACCTTCGGTCGTTTGCGGCTCACGCTTCGTCTCCACTTCCACCATTTCAACGCGCTCGAGAATCTTCTCCTCTTTTACCGGATCAGGGTCCGAATAAACCGGTTGCGCCTGGATCGGTTGCTGATACTGGAACGGATTCTGCTGCTGTACAGGCTGCTGTCTGAAAACAGGCTGAGCGACAGTCTCGACGTGCAGTCTGACGGCGCTCTGCGTTTTGTTATTGACGCTGTTCATCACCAATCCGACGGCAGTCGCATACATCGGAGACGAAATGTCCTCACTCGAATTTCCTGCCAGATGCTCGTTCGGATAACCGATACGCGTATCCATTCCCGTAATGTATTCCACCAGTTGCTTGATATGCTTCAACTGGGATCCGCCACCTGTAAGTACGATGCCCGCTATAAGCTTCTTGCGCGGATCTTCATGTCCGTAAGCTTTGATCTCTGCAAACACCTGCTCGATGATTTCAACGACTCTGGCGTGGATGATCTTCGAAAGGTTCTTCAACGAGATTTCTTTCGGCTCACGTCCGCGAAGACCAGGAATCGAAACGATCTCATTGTCTTTATTTTCGCCAGGCCATGCCGATCCGAATTTCACTTTCAATAGTTCGGCCTGCTTCTCGATGATCGAGCAACCTTCCTTGATATCTTCCGTGATGACGTTTCCGCCGAAAGGGATAACCGCCGTGTGCCGGATAATGCCGTCCTTGAAAATCGCAAGGTCCGTAGTTCCGCCTCCGATATCGATAAGCGCGACTCCGGCCTCTTTTTCCTCCTGGCTCAACACCGCGTCAGACGAGGCAAGCGGCTCCAGCGTCAGACCGGAAAGCTCAATGCCTGAACTCTGCACGCATCGGCCCACGTTTCTAATCGAGGAAGCCTGTCCTACGACAACGTGAAAACTGGATTCCAATCTTCCGCCGTACATCCCGATCGGCTCCTTAATCTCGTGTTGCCCGTCGATCTTGAATTCCTGCGGCAATACGTGAATGATTTCCTCACCCGGAAGCATCGCCAGCTTATTCACCTGGTCGATGAGCAATTGTATGTCTTTGTCGCCGATCACTTCGTCAGGATTGTTCCTGGACACGTAATCGGTGTGCTGGATGCTGCGGATGTGTTGTCCGGCAATTCCCACGACGACGTCTTTGATTTTGTAACCCGAATTCGCCTCTGCCTCCAAAACGGCCTGTTGAATGGACTGGATCGTCTGGGTGATGTTGTTCACCACGCCGCGCGCCACTCCAAGGCTTTTGGATTTTCCCATTCCAAGGATCTCGAGTTTGCCATATTCGTTCTTCTTCCCGATCATAGCTACGATCTTCGTCGTCCCGATATCCAAACCTACTGCAATGTTCTCTTTTTCCATATCCGAATTATTTTGAGCAGACCACCTGCTGCGTAAACCTCAGGTTGATGCTCTTATAGTTGTTAATCGTACTGTCCAGCGCGGCTTTCTGAAAAAACGCCTTGTAATTCTTAAACTTCCTTTCGACGTGGATCGGTTTCCCGAAATCTATGTCGTACGCGTAATTCCTGTTTTTCATGACCAGCGTCCCGTTTGAAAGGACGTTTATACCGATGATGTTCTTTTTCAGGAAATCATCTTCATGTATGGCCAGAAAAACCTTCATCAGATCTTTATTTCCGCGGTCTACAATGCCCGTAACCAACGGAACCCTTGCGGTGTAAAGCGTCGAGAGCGGCATGGTCCTGCCCTGGTGATCGATATAGAAAGAACCGGATGCGTCGAACACTCTCACGATGGGAGTTTTCTGTTTTACTTTCGCTTTCAGTACGCCGTCCACACTCACGTAAACTTCTGATTCTTCAACCATTTCGTGGGCGTTGACGGTTTTTTCCAACTTGTTCAAATCTAAATTTTCTTTCCCAACGGTTTCGGAGGCCCTATTTTTTTCTATTAACAATTTATTAACCGCTTCCGGCGTCATAAACAGGTTTTCGGAGCGGTCGAATTTGATCTCCGATTTTCGCAAGACCCTGTGTTCATTGCGGTTTGCACTAAACGCATATAAAAATCCCAACGCGATGATTATCAGCAGTAAACGGATATTTTCCCAATTAAATCGCTTCATGACAATGCTTTTTTTATCGCCGGTACCAGTTCCCCGATATCGCCTGCCCCGATGGTCACCACGACATTCGCCTGTATGTTTATAATTTCAGTTATCAGATCGTTTTTCGTCACCAGTTTTTTGTTCGGATTTTCGATCTTGGACAGCAGCCATTCCGATGTGATTCCCTCCATCGGAAGCTCTCTTGCCGGATAAATATTCAAAAGAAGGATATCGTCGAAACCAGATAAGCTTTTGGCGAAATCATCCGCAAAATCCTGTGTCCGGCTGAACAGGTGCGGCTGGAAAACGGCCAGCACTTTCTTGTCCGGATACAATTCGCGAACTGCCTGATGAACCGCGTTGATTTCGGTCGGATGGTGGGCATAATCGTCGATGTAGACGAAGTCATCGGTTTTTATCTGATACGAAAAACGGCGCTTGATGCCTTTAAACGAAATGAGCGCGTTTTTGATCTTTTCAGATGAAACGCCATAGGTTTTCGCCATCGCAAAAGCCATCAGGGCATTGCTCAGGTTGTGGTGCCCGGGAAGCGCAAACCGCACGTCGGAAACGACTTCATCCGGAGTTTGCACATCGAAAAAATATTCCGAATTTACGATCCGGATATTGAACGCTTTGAAATCAGCGTTGGTGCCGATAGCGACGGTTTTTCCCTGAAGCGGTAATCCGTCGGCAACAAAAAGCAGGTTCTTATCTTCGACCTTATCCGCAAATTCCCGGAACGACGCTTCTATCGAGGCGCTGTCTCCGTAAATATCGAGATGATCGGCGTCCATGCTCGTGACGCAGGCAATATCCGGATGCAGATGCAAAAACGAGCGGTCGAATTCGTCCGCTTCGACGACCGTTACCTTCGTGCCGTTTCCGATAAGGTTCGAATCGTAATTTTCAACGATACCGCCAAGGAAAGCCGTAACCTCGACGCCGCTTTCGAACAGGATGTGCCCGAGAATGCTGGAAGTCGTCGTCTTTCCGTGGGTACCGGCAACCGCAAAACAGTAGGTATCTTTTGTGATGATCCCGAGGACTTCCGCGCGTTTTTTAATCGTATAGCCGTTTTTAATAAAATGGTTCCATTCTGAATGTGCTTTGGGCACGGCCGGCGTCACGACGATAAGCGTATTCTCAGCCGTAAAAACCTCCGGAATAAACTGAACGTCATCGTGAAAATGAACCGCAATCCCGTCATCCTCGAGCTCTTTTGTGAGTTCGGTCGCCGTTTTGTCGTAACCCGCCACATTCTTTCCGGCATACCTGAAATAGCGCGCCAATGCACTCATGCCGATGCCGCCGATGCCGATGAAATAGACGTTATGGATTTTATTTAGGTTCATGTTATTTGTCAAATGTCGAATGTCAAATGTCGAACGACCTCTGGTTCTCAATTTTGTTTTATATGTTTTAATCTGTCAATTTACTCCGAAGGTCTTTCGTCTTTCGACTTTCGACCTTCGACCAATTTTATAATCTCCTCCACAATATCCTTCGTCGCGTTTTCCTTTGCGAGTTTGCCGATATTTTCTCCCAGTTTCCGTTGCAGATTTTCGTCCGACAGCAAATTGCGGAACTCCGGCTCGAATTGCGTATCGAGTTCCATTTCGCGCATCAGGATGGCACCTTCTTTATCGACGATGGCCTTGGCGTTCTTCGTCTGATGATCCTCGGCCACATTCGGCGACGGAATGAAAATCACCGGTTTCCCGACGAGGCACAACTCCGAAACCGACGATGCACCTGCCCTGGAAATCACGATATCCGCGGCAGCGTAAACCAGGTCCATGCGATCTATGAACGCCATGACGCGGACGTCGCTTCCGTTGTCGAAACGCTTGTATTCGTCGAAATACAATTTGCCGCATTGCCAGATCAGCTGGACGTTCTGTGCGGTAAAATTCACGAGTTCCTTTGCGATAAGCTGGTTGATGCGACGCGCGCCAAGGCTACCGCCAAGTACCAGAACCGTTTTCTTTTGAGGATCGAGGCCGAAATATTCGCAGCCTTCGTGCCTTTTGCCGCGTATGTCGATCAGGTCCTGACGCACCGGATTTCCTGTCAGCACGATTTTGTTCTTCGGGAAAAACCGCTCGAGGCCTTCGTAGGCAGTGCAGATTTTTGCCGCATTCCGCGACAGCATTTTATTGGTGATGCCGGGATACGAATTCTGTTCCTGGATCAACGTCGGGATTGAGGCAAGTCCCGCAACCTGCAAAAGCGGCCCGCTTGCAAAACCGCCGGTCCCTATCGCTACGTCCGGCTTGAAATCGCGTATAATCGATCTGGCCCTGAGCAAGCTCGAGATCAGCTTTACAGGAAACATCGTGTTATCCAGCGTCAGTTTTCGTTGTAATCCCGCAATCCACAAGCCTTTTATCCTGTATCCGGCTTGGGGAACTTTCTGCATTTCCATTTTGTCCTGAGCCCCGACGAATAGAAATTCCGCATCCGGAAAACGCAGCTTCAATTCATTCGCAATGGCGATCGCCGGGTAAATATGCCCGCCGGTTCCGCCTCCGCTTAATATGAATCTTGGTGTTTTCATTTTTTTAGTCGAATGTCGAACGTCGAATGTCGAACGACCTCTTTTTGGTCGAATGTCGAACGTCAAATGTCGAACGACCTCTTTTTAGTCGAAAGTCGAACGTCTAATGTCGAACGACCTCTGGTTTAAAAATTTATTTTATGTCTCCGATTGCCTTGTGTCTGCGAAGGTCGTTCGACTTTCGACTTTCGACCTTCGACATTATACATTCGACTGTTCCGTCCTATCTTCAATCGAAAAATCGATTCCGTTCGCCAACGCCATCGCCCGTTCCTTCATCATTTTTTCGGCTTCTTCCTCTCGTGCGATTTGTTGATCGATGAGTTTTTGAAGCGCCTCTTCCCGTTTTTCCTTGTCTTCGATTTCCTGAGCGACTTCTTCTTCTTTTTTGGTTACGCCGATGATAATCCCAAGCGAAATACACGTCATCCAGATTGACGAGCCACCGCTTGAAATCAACGGAAGCGTCTGGCCCGTGACCGGAAGCAGGTTCACCGCGACGGCCATGTTGATCATCGCCTGGAATACGATCGGGAATCCCAATCCTACGACAACAAGCTTCCCGAAAACAGACGGTGCTTTGTGAGCCGCGACGATAAACCGGAAAAAAAGCAGCAAATACATAATCATGACGCCGATTCCACCGATCAATCCCCATTCTTCCACAATTATCGCGTAAATAAAATCGGATGACGATTGCGGAAGGAAATTCTTCTGGACGCTTTTTCCGGGTCCGAGGCCGTAAACGCCTCCTGACGCGATTGCCGTTTTAGCGAGATCGGTCTGGTAATGCTCGTCGGACGTGTCACGGTCTTCTGTTCGTTCGCCGAAGCTTTGAATACGGCTTTCCCACGTATGGACGCGGTTGAAGAACTTGGCATCCGGAAAGGCATGAGCCAGCGCGACGAACAATACAAGAGCGCCGACTCCGGCACCGATTATGATCCCGGTGTATCGCAACGGATATTGTCCGATAAAAACCAGCATGATGACCATCGAAAACATCAGGGCAGCAGTCGAGAAGTTTGCCGGCAGAACGAGCCCGATCGTGATAAAGACCGGCATCCACAATTCAATAAACGACTGCTTGAACGTGAGCGGGGTTTCCCTTTTTTTCGACAGATACCGGGCAACGAAAACCATCATGGCCAACGATGCCAGCGTCGAGGTCTGGAATCCGATGCCGATGAACGGAATCTGGATCCAGCGAGCTGCATTCGCACCCGCGATCACGGTTCCTTTGACCAGGGTGTAGCCCAATAATGCCCAAACGATCGGCATCGCGATCATTGAAATTCCCTTGAAATAGTGATACGGGACTTTGTGGACCCAATAGATCATCAGGAATCCGATGAAAATATGCAGCGCATGCTTGACCAGGAAACTGACCGTATTCCCTGTTCCGGACCCGACATACGCCAGGTTCGAACTCGCGCTGAACACGGGCATGAACGAAAACAGCGCCAAAAGAGCGATAAACGCCCAGATGACTTTGTCTCCTTTTAAGCTGTATAGTATGTCTTTCATAATTTAATGTCGAATGTCGAATGTCAAATGTCGAACGAGCGTCTGATTAAAATATTCTGGTTAATGTTACAATCGTTTGTCGAGGCGAAGGTCTTTCGACTTTCGACATTCGACATTCGACTTACAGGTTTTGAACCGCATTCTTAAACTGCTTCCCTCTATCCTCGTAATTCTCAAACAAATCGAAACTCGCGCAGGCCGGTGAAAGCAGTACGGTTTCCCCTCGCTCGGCGAGTTTTTGGGAAGTGCGGACGGCGTCGGTCATGTTGTCGACCTCGACCATCATGTCCACCACGTTACCGAAGGCGTCGATTATCTTGCGATTGTCGACACCCAGGCAAACGATGGCTTTGACTTTTTCGCGAACCAATGGCATAAGTTCCGAATAGTCGTTTCCTTTATCGACGCCACCCACGATCCAGACCGTTTGGGACGTCATCGAGTCCAGCGCATAGAACGTCGCGTTCACGTTCGTAGCTTTCGAATCGTTGATATATTGCACGTTGGCGATCTTGAGCACCTTTTCGAGACGGTGCTCGACACCCTGAAAATTCGTCAGGCTCTCGCGGATCGTCGCTTTGCGGATCTGCATCAGCCTGGCAACCGAGGCCGCCGCCATCGCATTTTTCAGGTTGTGTTTGCCCTCGAGGGAAATATCTCCCGTTTCGATGATGAATTCTTCTTCGTTGATGTTGATCTCCATTTGTGTATCTTTTAAGTAGGCGCCTTTCTTAAGCATTCGGGTAATCGAGAAAGGAATCGATTGTGCTTTTATTTTGTTGTTTTTGAGCCAGTTTACGATGGCTTCGTCGTCTGCGTCATAAATCAGGTAATCGTCTTTTGTCTGGTTCATCGTGATCCGGAACTTGGCGTCGATGTACTTCTCATATTTGTAGTCGTACCGGTCCAGATGGTCCGGGCTTATATTCGTGATCACCGCGATATGAGGCGCGTACTTCACGATTCCGTCGAGCTGGAAACTGGACAATTCGAGCACGTAATAGTCGTAATTGTCTTCGGCTACCTGCCAGGCGAAGCTTTTGCCGATGTTGCCTCCGATCCCGGCGTTCAATCCCCCGCTTCTCAAAAGCCAGTGCGTTAACATCGTCGTGGTCGTTTTCCCGTTGCTGCCTGTTATGCCGATGGTTTTGCCTTTGGCGTATTTCGATGCGAATTCGATTTCCGATATCACGGGGATCTTTTTCTTGAGCAGCTTCTTGACGATGTCCGCCTTGTCCGGGATTCCCGGGCTTTTCATCACGATGTCGGCGTTCAGGACTTTGTCTTCGGTATGGCCGCCGTCTTCGAACTTTATCTGGTTCAGTAAAAGAACTTCTTTGTACGTATTTTTTATTTTCCCGAAATCCGACAGGAACACGTCATATCCCTGTCTTTTACCGAGGATCGCCGTTCCGACGCCGCTTTCGCCTCCGCCAAGTATCACCAATCTCTTCATCTATCGGAGCTTTAGCGTTACAATTGCCAAAATGGCGAGCAGTATTCCCGAAATCCAGAAGCGTGTTACAATCTTGCTTTCGTGATAACCTTTTTTCTGGTAATGATGATGCAACGGCGACATCAGGAAAATGCGGCGTCCTTCACCGTAGCGCTTTTTCGTCCATTTGAAATAGCTGACCTGTATGACTACGGAAGCGTTTTCAATGAGGAAAATGCCGCAGATCAACGGTATCATCAGTTCCTTTCGGACGGCAATAGCCAGAACGGCTATGATCCCGCCTATCGTCAGGCTTCCGGTATCGCCCATAAACACGGCGGCCGGATAGGAATTGTACCACAAAAATCCGATAAGGGCGCCCACGAAAGCCGCGATATAGACCGTCATCTCACCCGAATTCGGGATGTACATGATGTTGAGATAATTCGAGAAAATGATGTTACCAGAAACGAACGTGAAAATTCCCAGCGCAAGCACTGAAATCGCCGATGTGCCAGCAGCCAGGCCGTCGATGCCGTCGGTAAGGTTCGCCCCATTCGAAACCGCGGTAATGATAAAAATCACGACCGGAATGAAGATAAGCCATGCCCAGTCCTGATAGCCGTCACCCATCCAGCGCAACGCTTCGGCATAATCGAACTCATTATTTTTGAAAAAAGGAATCGTCGTTGTTGTGGACTTCTCTTCGGCCGGAGCGGCATAAATTGTCGTTTCCACCGGATTTTGTGCAGGGAAAACATTGGTGTATTGCGTATCTGTCCTGACCGTAACCTGAGGATCGAAATAAAGTGTGCATCCGACAATCAATCCCAATCCGACCTGTCCGATCACTTTGAAAATTCCCTTTAGCCCGGCTTTGTCTTTCTTGAATATCTTGATGTAATCGTCGATGAATCCGATGGTGCCCATCCAAAGCGTCGTCACGATCAGCAAAATGATGTAAATATTGTTGAGTTTAGCGAGTAGTAAAACCGGAATAAGCGTCGCAATTATGATGATGAGTCCTCCCATCGTAGGCGTTCCCGCTTTTTGCGTCTGACCTTCGAGTCCGAGCTCGCGCACGGTTTCGCCAACTTGCTGGTTGCGCAAAAAGTTGATGATCTTTTTCCCGTAAATCGTCGAGATCAGCAAGGAAAGCAACACGGCAAGCCCTGAACGGAACGTGATGTACTGGAACACTCCGGTTCCGGGAACGTTCATCGATTTATCTAGATATTCGAACAAATAGTACAGCATTGCTTATTTATTGAGTTGTTCCAACAGTTCTTTCACAATGGCCATATCGTCGAAATCGTGGCGAACGCCCTTGATTTCCTGATATGTTTCATGCCCTTTTCCTGCAATGAGGATGATATCTTTGGGACCGGCCAGCTGGCACGCCATTTTGATCGCCTGACGACGGTCGACGACCGACACGGTCTTTTTGTAATTCTGAGGCTGCACGCCGCTTTCCATTTCGGCGATAATGTCCTGCGGATCCTCGCTTCTGGGATTGTCCGATGTCAGGATCACCTTGTCGCTGAGCATCGATGCAATATTGGCCATCACCGGACGCTTCGTCTTATCGCGATCGCCTCCGCAGCCCACGACGGTGATCAATTGCTCGTTTTTCGTGCGGATGTCGTTTATCGTTTTGAGTACGTTTTCCAAAGCGTCAGGCGTGTGCGCATAGTCGACGATTGCAGTAATCTGCCCATCGGAAACAATAAACTGGAAACGTCCTGAAACGCTTTTCAATTCGCTCAGAAGCCTCAGCACTTCCAGTTGCTCGAGCCCAAGATTCACGGCCGTACCATAAATTGCGAGCAGATTGTAAGCATTGAACGTTCCGATAAGTCGCACCCAAACTTCGCTTTCATTGATCTTGAGCAAGAGTCCGGATAGTTGGTTTTCGAGGATTTGCGCCCGATAATCCGCATACGATTTCAATGCGTACGTCAGTTTTTTTGCTATCGTGTTCTGAAGCATGACGAGCCCGTTCTTGTCGTCGAGGTTCACAAGTGCAAAGGCGTTTCTTGGCAGATGATCGAAAAACAATTTCTTCACGTCACGGTATTCGGCAAACGTCTCGTGATAATCCAGATGGTCGTGGGACAGGTTCGTAAAAACGCCTCCAGCGAACTGCAACGCCTCGGTGCGCTTCTGATGAATACCGTGGGACGATACTTCCATAAAGCAAAAATCAACGCCTGCATCGACCATTTCGCGCAGGTATTTGTTGATCGTCAGCGAGTCGGGAGTCGTGTGCGTGGCTTTGTGCTCGACTTCGTCCACCATGATTTTAACCGTCGACAGCAAGCCTGACTTGTATCCGGCTTTTTTGAAAAGTTGGTATAAAAGGGATGCAATCGTCGTCTTACCGTTCGTGCCGGTAATGCCTGTTAACTTCAGGCCTTGGGACGGATTCCCGTAAAAGTTCGCAGCCAGGAACGCAAGCGCCTTATTGGTGTCCCTCACCTGTATGTATGTTATTCCTGTGACGATCACATCAGGGAACACATCGCACACAATGGCGGTCGCGCCCTTGTTGATCGCGGTTTCAATGAAGTCATGGCCGTTCGAGACGCTTCCGCGGATGGCGACGAAAACATCGTCCTCCCCGATCTTGCGCGAGTCGAAGTCGATGTTGCGCACGGCAATATCCGTCGAACCTTTAACGGCTTCGATCGACACCTTGTACAATAAATCCTTCAATTGCGTCATGACAATTCGAGTGTGATTACGTCGTTTTCACCAAAGCGCTGGCCCGGCTGTATCGACTGTTTTTTTACTTTACCAATTCCGACGACCTTCACTTTGACGCCAAGATTTCCAAGCAGCGCTACGGCGTCCATTCCGGACATACCCTTTAGGTTCGGGATCGTTTTCTCTTTGACCTTTTGTATCTGCGTGTAATAATCGTTGTAATTGAGTTCCTGCTTCCGGCTCTTTCGCTCGAGGTTTTTCACCTCGTTCGTAGACGGGGCATCGGTAAAGATCTTTTGGGCGATACGCTTGAAAACGGGTCCGGCGACATCGGCGCCATAGTAATTGTTGCGCGAGGTGTTGGGTTCGTGAACGACGACAATACACGTGTACTTCGGATCGTTGGCCGGAAAGTATCCGACGAAAGACGACACATAATGCTTCTGTACGCCGTTTTTGTTGTAGTTCGCCTGGGCGGTCCCGGTTTTGCCTGCCATCGGGAAATCCTTGGAATACAAAGAGCGCCCGGTCCCTCTTTTGACAACGTTTTCAAGGCAAGCCCTAAGTTTCTTCGTCGTCTCATCCGAACATATTTTCGGATTAATGACCTGCTTGTCGAATTTCTTGATCGTCTTGTTCCACTCCCGGATTTCCGACACGAATTGCGGCTTTACCATTTCGCCGTTGTTGGCCACGGCATTGTAATACGTCAACGTCTGCAGCGGCGTGATCGAAACTCCATATCCGAAAGCCATCCAAGGAAGTGCGATCGCGCTCCAGTTGCGGCCGCCTTTCACGGGAATGAACGGCTCGCCTTCGCCAGTGATGGGAAGTCCGAGCTTTTTGTCAAGGCCGAAATCCTGAAGATGGTTCACGAACTGCATCGGATCGTCCTTGTACGCATTGTAAACCGCCTGGACGAGCACCGTATTGGACGACACTTCGAACCCGCGTCCGAGTGATATCTTGCCGTAACCGCCTTCATGCGAATCCCGGACGTGGCGCCCACGGATTGTAAAATCGCCGCCGCGGCTGTCGTAGATATCGCTCGTATCGGCTTTTTTGTCTTCGAAAAGCGCCATCAGGTCGGCGAGCTTATAGGTAGAACCCGGCTCGTGCGATTCCTTGATCGCATAATTGTCGCGCTCATAATAGGTGCTGTCTTCCTTAATATCGCGTCCGAGGTTGGCAATTGCCTTAATGTAACCTGTTTTGGTTTCCATGACAACAACGCATCCGTGATCGGCATCGTAATCGCGAAGCTGCTTGAGCAGGGCGTGGTGGGCGATGTCCTGGATGTAAACGTCAATCGTCGAAATAATGTCGTACCCGTCAATCGGATCGACCTCGTTCACGTCGCGGATCGGCTTCCACTGCCCTTTTGCGATCTTTTGCTTGAGGATCTTGCCGTCTTTTCCGTCGAGATATTTTTTGTAGGCGCGTTCAAGCCCGATGGCGTAATGATTGCCGTCTGCGCGGATTTCGTCGTATCCGATGGTACGCTTTGCAATCATGCCGATCGGATGCTCACGGACCGTATATTGCTCGGTGATGATGCCGCCCTTGAACGCCCCTTTGCTGAACAGCGGAAACGACTTGATGCGGACGTATTCCGTATAGCTCAACCCTTTTGCGATCAGGCAGTAGCGGTTCCTTGTATTGCGGGCCCGTGTGAGCCCGGCGTAATAATACGATTTCGGCTTTCCAAGAAGCACCGACAACGAATCCGCCAAAGCGTTCACATTCTTTGAAAAGTCTTCCTGTTTTGGCGCGATGGCGTCGAACCTGATATCGTAATTCGGGATCGATGTTGCCAGAAGGCTGCCGTCCGCGGAATAAACGTTCCCTTTATTGGCAGGAATGACGAAATTCTTGACCGTGCGCTCCTTTGCCAGCTTGCGGTAATAGTCGCCCTCCACCCACTGGATGTTGCACAACTTCACCGTGATGGCCACCGCTATGATAAAGATCATAAAGGCGAACAGGTAAATGCGGTACGATATGTTCTTTTCTTCTACTGCCATATTTTTGCGAAGAATCCCTTTTCCTCGGGCTGTTTGACTTTGATTTTCTGAGGCGGGACAGGTGACGGCACGATGCCTCTCTCGAGCATTTTATCGGAAACCGTCGATTCCATTTTGAGCTTCATGAGTTCGGAACGCCTGTCTACAAATTCCGACCTCAACTCTTTTACTTCATTGTTCAAGGCTACGATCCTGAAAACTTTTTGCTCGTAGCTTTGGGTGTTTGCAATCATGATGATGGCCAGAACGATCAGGAAAACGATGAAGCGCCAGTTTTTAGTCGCGTCCTCGTTGATAAGGAACCTGGCCTTGAGTATGCTGTAAACGTTCATGGCTGAATCTTTTCGGCTATGCGCAGTTTTGCACTTCGGGCGCGATTGTTTTCGCGGATTTCGGCGTCATCGGGAACGATCAGCTTTCCGACCGTCCTGAACGGAACCGAAAAGTTACCGAACACATCGCGTTCCGGCTCTCCTTCGAACATTCCGTTTTTCATGAAGCGTTTTACCATGCGGTCTTCAAGAGAGTGATACGAGATCACGCTCAGGCGGCCGCCGGGCTTCAGGACTTCAGGTGTTTGTGCGATAAATTCCTTGAGCGCATCCATTTCGTGATTCACCTCGATGCGGATCGCCTGATAGATTTGCGCCAGGATTTTATGGCTTTTATGGGCGGGCAAAAAGCGGCTGAGAACTTTCTTTAATTGTTCGGTGTCCCGGATGTGGGAAATTTCGCGGGCTTCGATAACCGTGCGGGCGATAACGGGAGCGTTTTTAAGTTCTCCGTAATCGAAAAACACACGTCTGAGGTTGGCTTCGTCATAAAAATTAACGACTTTGAAAGCGTCGAGTTCATCTTTCTGGTTCATGCGCATGTCGAGCGCGCCTTCAAAACGGGTCGAAAAACCTCTTTCGGGAACGTCGAACTGATGGGACGAAACGCCCAGATCGGCAAGGATCCCGTCGACTTCACGCACATTGTGGAATCTCAAAAAGCGTTTGATGAACCTGAAGTTTTCGTTAATCAGCGTGAAGCGCTCGTCGTCGATTTCATTCTGCAACGCATCCGTATCCTGGTCGAAAGCCAGTAATTTGCCTTTCGGGCCCAGGCGCTTTATGATCTCGCGCGAATGTCCGCCGCCGCCGAAAGTTACGTCGACGTAAATTCCGTCAGGCTTTATGTCAAGCCCGTCGACGGTTTCTTTTAGCAATACGGGATTATGATATTCCATTGTCGCCTTCATTTAAATTCCCCATAACGTCTTCCGCCAGGTCTGCAAAATCGATGTCGCTGTTGTCAAGCGATTTCTCGTACAAATCCTTATCCCAAATCTCCACGATGTTCACCGCCGACGACAAGACGATGTCGCCTTTTGGCTTGATCTGTGCGAATTGCTGTAAATCTTTAGAGATCAGCAAGCGTCCTGCAGCATCGATCTCGACCAATTTCACTCCGGCTGTGAAGCGTCTGATGAAATCATTGTTCTTTTTCACGAACCGGTTGAGCTTGTTGATCTTGGCCATCATGGCGTTCCATTCGCTCATCGGATACAATTCAAGGCAAGGCTGAAAAACAGAGCGTTTCAGGACAAAGCCGTCCTGAAGCGATGCCGCCATTTGCTTCTTCAACGGCGCCGGCAGTGTAAGCCTGCCCTTGTCGTCTGCTTTGCATTCGTATGTCCCTATTATTGCCTCCAACTGCAGTTTTGGATTTGATTGCAACAAAAATATAACAAAATCTCCCACATATTTCCATTTTCACCCACTTGTTGATAAGTTTTACCATTTCTTCACCCACCCAATCCGTTAGTTTTCAAATTGATCAGGAAAGATTCTTTAACGAATTCTTATGATTTTAGAGGTTTTTAAAAATTAATTTCGATGTTGCGTTAAAACTGATTTTGAATTTTACGGAATTTAGAATTTTGAAGCGCTTATGCATCCGATGAAAATTGGTGGGAAATGTTGATAATGACTTGATTTCCATTTATCTGACGGTACCGCATCCGAATCGGCAAAAAAACCATAGCTTAACATCAAAACTGCTATCTTTGCAGCGACCTGATCAATAACAGCATTAATGGATAACGATCTTATCAAGGAGGGTAAATACAAGTATACCGAGAAGGGCGAGGGCACCCCTATTATCGTCCTCCACGGACTAATGGGCGGCCTGAGCAACTTTGGCGGCGTCTTCGACTATTTTCCGGATCACGGCTATAAAGTCATCATCCCGGAACTGCCGCTTTACACCCAAAGCATCCTCAAAACCAACGTCAAGGCGTTCGCGCGTTGGGTCAAGGATTTTATTACGTATAAAGGCTTTGACCGCGTGATTCTGCTCGGCAATTCGCTCGGCGGACACATTGCTTTGTACCACGCTAAAATGTATCCGGAGAAAATGTCGGGTCTCATCCTGACCGGAAGCTCGGGCCTTTACGAAAGTGCGATGGGCGACAGCTATCCCAGACGGGGCGACCGCGATTACATCCAGAAAAAGGCGGAGGAAGTATTTTACGATCCTAAAATCGCCACTCCGGAATTGGTCGAGGAAGTGTACCAGGTTGCAAACGATCGCATCAAGCTGATCAAGACACTCACGATCGCCAAGAGTGCGATCAGACATAATATGGGCAAGGATCTGCCGAAAATGCACATCCATACCTGCCTGATCTGGGGCGCGAACGACAAAGTTACGCCTCCTGAGGTTGCCGAAGAATTCCACCAGTTGCTGCCGCACTCAGATCTTTACTGGATCGAAAACTGCGGACACGCTGCTATGATGGAGCACCCTGATGAGTTTAATCGTTTGATGCATGAGTGGTTGCGGAAGCAGGGTTTATAATTAGATAATGGGGAAATTATATAATTAGATAATTATTATTATCGACAATGACTTTTTGCTTCTCCAATTATCTAATTTTCTAATTATCTAATTATTTCATTGACCGTGAAAATCAACACAGCCGAATTCGTTATAAGCAATTCCGATCCGAAAAAGTGCCCGAACGAGCCGATTCCGGAATATGCGTTCATAGGGCGCTCCAACGTCGGCAAGTCGTCGCTGATCAATATGCTGACGAACCATAAAAATCTGGCGAAGACTTCTGGCAGGCCTGGAAAGACGCAGCTGATCAACCATTTCAAAATCAACCAGAATTGGTTCCTGGTGGATTTGCCGGGTTACGGATACGCGAAAGTGTCAAAATCGGTCAAGGCGACGTTCCAGAAGTTCATTACAGAATATTTCGAAAAACGGGAGAACCTGACCTGTGCGTTTGTCCTGGTGGATATCCGGCACGAGGCGCAAAAGATCGATATCGAATTCATCAATTACCTGGGTACGATCGAGGTTCCGTTTTGCATCGTTTTCACCAAGGCGGATAAAATCGGGAAAGTCAAGGCCGAACAAGCCGTCGCCGCCTATCGCAAGGCATTGCTTGCCAACAATTGGGAGGAAATGCCGCAGCACTTCGTGACGTCTTCCGAAAGTGCGACCGGAAAGGAAGAGTTGCTAAAATTTATCGATGATGTGAACCAGCAGGTGTTTAAGGAAGGATTTTAACAATTTCGGCAGGTTTTCTTTACCTGACAAAATCCTGAAATCGCTAAAGTGTTCTTCTATAAATATCGATTTTATATTCTCCCAACAATCTATTTCTTCTCCAACTCCATCTTCTCGGCGAAATACTCGCAAAAATCGCGCATGGAATCGGCCATTTTTTCATCGTCGGTAGCACGTTGAAACGTATCGGACATAGCGACAAGCGTCTGATGAAAGAATTTCTTCATCTCATCCACCGGCATATCCTTCGTCCAAAGGTCGATGCGCAGCGTTTCCTGGGTTTTGTGATCCCAAAGCGACAGCAGCATCGCTTTTGCACGCTCATTCACGACGCCTCCGTCCTGGGCGGACCAATACATTTTTTCAGGAACGTTATTGTCGTCCAGCGCTATTGTAACTTTTATTTCTGAATTTCGGAGTTTGGTACTCATTACTTCTTTGGTTTGTACTTTGATTTTTCAAAAATGGCTTTCGAGTCGGCATTAAGCAGATCCTTCAGTGAAACCTGATTGTTTTCCATATACGACTTTACGATCTGCCAGCCCATGTACTGTCCGACGCGGCCCGGGCTTTCGTTGTCGATCTCGAGGTAGAATTTCGAAAACGGCGCAGGGGCCAGAAATCGTTCTCCGAGTTTATTGTCGGTATCGTATAAAAGCTTGCTTTCCAGGAAATAGGACCAGATATAACCCTCGTTTTCCTCGCACCAGGCATATTGCTCCGGGGTGTATCCGATTTTTGCCGCGTTGTTTTCATCTGGAATGAGAACGTCTTTCAGATAAAGCTGTTTCCCGAAATAGATCATCTGACCCAAGAAAGTATTGTCCGGCGGACGGATTTTGTATTGCGTCCACGCGTTGACGATGTCCGGCAGGATCTGGTTTTCGTCGAAATTCTGTCGGATGTATTCCGGAAATTCACCAGCGTAAAACTTGTGGTTTTTCCCTAAATAAAGTTCAAGCGAAATGACAAGCGTGTCCTTTGCAAAAAGCACCTTATTGTTATGGTCCATCGTGCCGATTACGGTATAGACGACCGGCGTATTCGCCTGAGGAAAATAGTATTTGAAGTGACGGAACAAGTCCTCGATTTTTTGGCTGTCGGCCTGAAAATCGGTGTACTTTTTCTCCACTTCCGAATAGACTTCCTTCCATAACGGATCCTGCAAACGCTCGATGTAAGGAGTATTCGACGAATCCGGAAAGAAAAACGGATACTCGTACCTTAAATCCTGCATGTCCTGCGGCTTGGTTTCAAAAAAAGCTTTGTCAAAGCGATGCAGTTGCAGTTTGACCGGAATTTCTTCGACTTCTTTTTCTGTTTTGGACTTCCTGTCACACGAAACGAGTACGACAATTAAAGCCAAAAATGTAAGCACATTCCTCATTTGTTGATTAAATTAGCGTCTTAAAACCGGCTGCAAATATACCGCAAAAATCACCAGAATATGCCCAAAAAAAACTCCATAAAGCCCGCAGATACCGTTGACCACATCGTAAACTGGCTGAAATCATACGCCCAAAACGCCAAAGTGAATGGTTTTGTTGTAGGAATATCCGGCGGAATCGATTCTGCGGTGACGTCCCTTCTTTGCGCGCAAACCGGCCTTCAAACGCTATGTGTCGAAATGCCGATCCATCAGCCGCCGAACCACGTCACGCGCGCACAGGAACACATTTCATATCTGAAATCACAGTTCAGTGACGTCTCAGACGTTAGAACAGACCTGACGCCGGTTTTTGAAACGTTCAAAGCGGCACTTCCGCCATCCGTTGACGAACACCGTCTTTTTCTGGCGCTAGCCAACACACGCGCGCGCCTGAGGATGACGACTTTGTATTACCACGCCGGGATCAACGGGCTTCTGGTGGCCGGAACAGGAAATAAGGTGGAAGATTTCGGAGTTGGATTTTTCACCAAATACGGTGACGGAGGCGTCGACATCAGCCCGATCGCCGATCTGATGAAATCGGATGTTTACGCTATCGCCGAATATCTGGGCGTTCCCGAATCCATTCTCAACGCGGCTCCTGCCGACGGATTGTTTACGGACGACCGTTCTGATGAAGATCAGCTTGGCGCTTCCTACGATGAACTGGAGTGGGCCATGCTCGAATCTGAAAATGGTCAGGCACCAGATGCGTTTTCAGGTCGCCAGAGAGAGGTTTTCGCTATATTCGAGAGATTGAACCGAAATAATCGGCATAAGATGATTCCGATCCCGGTTTGTTCAATTCCTCAACATCTTAGAAAAAATTTAACATAATTTTTCAAGACAATTCATTTTTTTCCTAATTTTGAACTACCCCGCATTTCAATAATCAATTAACAACCAGCACTATGATAAATGTTTGTTTAGCCGACAACTATCCGGTGGTCCATTTTGGGGTAAAATCCTATTTTAAAGATCATCCGGAAATTCACGTAGTTTCGAACGTGGGTAACTTTTTCATGATTCCGGAAGCGTTGCGCAACAAACAGATCGACGTCCTGATTCTCGATCTCGAACTCGACGGGCTGACCAGCATTTACGAAGTCAAATCGATTATCAAAAATCATCCGAATACCAAGATCATCATTTTCACGAGCCTGTCGGAACAGATTTACGCACCAAATGCAATCAAATCCGGCGTGTCGGGCTTCGTGCATAAGACGGCAAAACTGGAGACGTTGGGGATAACGATACAAAAAGTCCATAACGGTACTATCATGCTTAGCGATACGATCAAGAAAAACCTTGCGCTTATCGCCAAGCAGAACAAGAGCGAGCGGTTGTACCGGAAATTGTCGAATCGTGAAATCGAGGTTTTGCGCTATCTGAGCGACGGAAAGAAAAATAATGAGATCTCCAAAATACTGAACCTCAACGAAAAAACGGTCAGTACCTATAAGCTCAGATTGCTAACCAAACTGAACGTCACGAATCTCGTAGACCTTGTCAATAAAGCGAAAACCCTTGAAATCGTTTAACTATAGCGCGTCATTACTCTTCCCAGCTTCTTCGAAAACGAATTGATCAGCGTGTAATAATCCATTGCCATGGACAGTATTTCGGAATTATCCGAACCCGCTTCCTGCGACAATTCGTTTTTTAAGTCATTGATGATTTTATCCACCAGAAACCATCGCAGCGATAATATTGTTTCAGATACGTATTGCCCGATGCTCTGGTCTTTGAGTTTGACCACGATATTCTGCGACTCCCAGTTGTGAAGTTGTTCGCGCTCGTCAAGCATGAGGATATCGGTTGCTTCCGATGCGAATTCCGCGGGCAGTTGGGCGATATACTGTTCGATGACAAACTCCTCGTTTTGCTGGTAAAACTCGATCAGGTTGTCGAAAATCCCTTTAAACAGCGGATTTGCAAGCTGGGTTTCATCTTCCTGCAAGCTCAGAAAAATACGATCGTGCACTTTGAATTCTCGCTTGACAGGTACTTCCCTTATGTCGCCTTCATCGGTTGCCTCAAAAACGATATCCTCGAATTCCTCCACCTTGTTGCCGTAAAGCAATAGAATTTCGAGGATCGTACGTTCCAATGCATATAAGACATCTACCTTTTCCTGAATCTGCTCCTCTTCCGGCCGGACAACGTCGAACGCCCTTTCCTTTTGTCCCTGCTTAAGTTTTTTGCCCGCGTCGTCAATATCCTTCTGGACAAGCTGCGCGAGCGTACTCACGAGAACCTGCTCGGAAATATCCATGATTCTCGCGCATTCCTGTATATAAATCTCACGTTGGATGCGATCCGGAATCTTGGAAATGCTCATCACCATATCCCGTATCAGACCGGCTTTTTTCACAGGGTCGTTCTGGGCTTCGTCAACGAGCAATCCGGCTTTGAACTGGATAAAATCCTTGGCGTTCGACTGCAGATAGTCCACAAGCTCTCCCTGTGGCGTTTTCCGTGCAAAACTGTCGGGGTCGTCACCTTCGGGAAACGTGCAGACCTTTACGTTCATGCCTTCCTCCAGAATAAGGTCGATTCCGCGGATGGAGGCACGAAGACCGGCCGCGTCCCCGTCGAAAAGTACAGTTATGTTTTTCGTCAGACGGCTGATGAGCCTGATCTGGTCCGGCGTTAATGCGGTCCCGGAAGATGAAACGACGTTTTCAATCCCCGCCTGATGCATCTGGATCACGTCGGTATAGCCTTCAACGAGATAGCAATTATCGAGTTTGGCGATGGACTGCTTAGCCTGGAAAATTCCGTAGAGCACTTTGCTTTTGTGGTAGATCTCACTCTCCGGAGAGTTCAGGTATTTGGCGACTTTCTTGTCGTTTGTAAGGATGCGGCCGCCAAAACCGAGGATGCGGCCCGACATGCTCTGTATAGGGAACATGACGCGGTGGCGGAAGCGGTCGATGGTCCGGCCGTCTTCGCGGACGATCGTCAGACCGGTACTTTCCAAAAATTCCAGCTTGTACCCTTTCCCGAGCGCTTCTTTTGAAAACGCGTCCCAGGCTTCAGGCGAATAACCGAGGCCGAATTTGTTGATGGTTTCCTGTTTAAATCCTCTTTCCTTGAAATAACTGAGTCCTATGGCTTTTCCTTCTTCGGAATTCAGCAAAACGTCGTGAAAATACTTTTGGGCGTATTCCGATACGAGATACATGCTTTCGCGATTGTCCATCGCCGCTTTGTCCTCGTCGGTTTTGATGGTTTCCTCAATCTCGATATTGTACTTTTTGGCCAAATATCGAATGGCTTCCGGATACGTGAAATGTTCATGCTCCATCAAAAAAGCGACGACATTGCCGCCTTTCCCGGACGAGAAATCCTTCCAGATCTGCTTCACCGGCGATACCATGAACGATGGCGACCGCTCGTTTGAAAACGGACTCAGTCCTTTCAGATTGGATCCGGCGCGCTTCAGCTGGACGAAATCGCCTATGACTTCCTCCAAACGGGCGGTTTCGAAAACGGTGTCAATTGATGCTTTTGAAATCATTATAGTCGAAAGTCGTAAAGTCGTAAGGTCGTAAAATCAGCTAAAAAACGCCCTTTGGCGCGTTTAATTGCGGAAGATACAAAGTTAAGCGATGATGTCGAAATTTGAACGACATCGCAACCTAAACCCAAAATTTTGTGGCATACTCGACCTTAAGACCTTACGTCCTTATGACCTTATGACTTTACGACTTTATGACTTTACGACTTTATGACCTTATGACTTTACGCCTTTACAACTCTCCATCTCAATTCAAATCAAGGCGCAATCCTAATGAAATATTGTTTTCGTCCACGGGATTAAGCCTGAAGACCGGGTTCAGGTCATATTTGCAATACAAGCTTATAGCCCGATATCCAACGTATGCACTCACTCCATAAATAAAGTCGTGCACGTTCCAATCCCCTACACTTTTGATGGTCTGTTCCCCAAACGTATCCTCATACACGATTACGACCTTTGAGCGCACATTGGCGCCAACGTAACCACCCAAACCGACTCTCCAGCTTTGATGCGTGTAAAATCTGCCGTATTTGTCCTTGCCTGAAAAATCGAATTCTATGTGGACCGGCGCGACCAGGTTCGCATTGCGCAGCCTTGAATCTTTCAGCGGAGGAAAATTGGGATCCCAGTTATACAAGAACGTGTGGTGCGGTCCTTGCGCGAAAGTGCGGTTGTCGGTCGGGCGGATGGAATTCCATTGCATCGACAGGCCGTATTTCAGGTGAAGCAGATTGTTATCCTTGAGCAGTCGCGTGTTGAGCGTCAGTCCCAATTCGTAAAAGTGAGATCCCCATACGCGGTAATCGGAATGTGCGATAGACCCGTCGTTCATGTAATGGTTGAGGCCGAAAGCGAACACCAATTGTGAAGTCGTGCGGTTTTCGCCTTTGGTCGTGTCGCGCGGCTTGGTTGAATCCTGGAAATCAAATCCGGTCGTTGACGCACTGATCTTGAACCGTCGTGTAGAATCGCGTTCCGTAATCCGGCCGTCTACCTTGTCCTGTACGAGTTTTTTGAGTTCTTCCTGGGCTGCAGCCGTGCGCCGTTCGATGTTGGCAGCACGTGCGTCGGCGAAATCCAGTTTTTTCTGGTCGGCGGTGTCCTGGGAAATTTGTCCGTCGAGAAGCTGTTTATTGACCGCGTCCACTTCCCTTTTCAAAGCTTCTTTTTCCTCTTTCGTAATGATCGAAATCTTGTCGCTTATGGCCTTGATCCGATCTTCAAAAACTTGTTGGCCATACGTTTTGCTTACAAAAAGGCATAGCAAAGCCGATACGTAAAAAATAACGTTTTTCATAATTCGTGATGTATTGATGATTAGTGAGTTTCTTCGAAGTTGCGGTTTTCGACGGCCACTTTAACCTGTTGGTAATTGCGGTTCAGGGCGCGAAGTGCGCGTTGGCGTGGAGAAAGCTTTTCCTCGGCCTGGCTGTCGACTTCTAAAAGCAGCTTTCTTGCATTGACCTTCACATTCGAATTGTGGGTTTCCCTTCTGGAGCGGGCGGCGGCAAGCAGTTCGTCTACCGACGCGTTTTGTGTCACCCGCACCGGATCGGACTGATTCGTTTTCTGGCCGATAATCGAAACCGATTCTATCTGATGATTGGCATCGGACGCAAGATCTTCAGATTCCGCACCGGTCGCATTATCCGCCAATTGCCTGTTGTGTCCTGTATCCGATGAAAATCTGTGCGTTTTTCGGATCATTTTCGATGCGACAGGATCCGTTTCAGATGCGACCGCGATTTCCTGCTTCGGAACCTGCACTTCATTGCCAGAATTTGCTTCCGGCTGCGCAGCCTCGACGATTTCATTTTCCGTGCCCATGATTTCGGTCTTATCCTGACGGAAGATCACACTTCCGACGAATAAGAAACCAAGTATTCCCGCCGCCACGAAGAGCCACTTCAAGCTTGTTTTAGATTTGATTTTCGGCTGAGCTTCCGATGCGGTCAACATCGCATCCAATCGGTCCCAGGCGGCAGCGCTTGGCGTAATTTCGCGCTCGTTGAGTTTTCGGGAGAACTCCGTTTCCATTTTATTCCGTTCCATTTCCGTAATTTTTGTACTGACTGATTTTTCCTTGCAGGATTCTTCGTGCGTGCGACAATTGCGATTTCGACGTTCCTTCACTGATGCTGAGCATTTCCGCAATTTCCCTATGTTTGTAGCCTTCGATAGCATACAGGTTGAAGATCATGCGGTAACCGTCGGGCAAATCGTCGATAAGGCTTTGGATGTCGTCTAGGCACAATCCGCTTTCGATATCGTTGAAACCATCTTCTTTGCAATAAGAATCTTCGATAAAGCTGATCCTTTTCTGGACGCGGAGCCACGAAATGCATTCGTTGACCATGATGCGCCTGATCCAGCCTTCAAAACTCCCTTCGTGCTTGAAATTCTTAAGGTTCGCGAACACTTTCATGAAGGCGGTGATCATGAGATCTTCCGCATGATGAATATCCTTGGCATATTGACGGCAAACGCTAAGCATTTTCGGGGCGAACTGATTGTAAATTTTTTGCTGGGCATGCCGGTTGTTCCCGACTGCCAAGGCAATAATCTCGTGTTGCTCCTGATGTAATGCTATTACCTTCAAAACTTTTTATGTGTTTCTGATAGCTTAGACGATGGTGTTCGCAAAACCGTTGCATGAAGATGGGAAAATTCCTGAAATAAAAAGAAACTGCCTTATTACCAGTAAATTAAGATGCGAAAAATTATTTCTTTCGCTCGATGACGTAGTTGACCATTAATTCCAAGGCGCTTTTGAATTCCGATTCCGGATATTTCTGAAGCAAAGCCAATGCCTGCAAGCGGAATTCCTCCATTTTTGCCTCGGCGTAGCCTAAGCCGTTGCGCTCCTTGACAAAATGGATGACTTCCCTGACGCGTTTCTTGTCCTTGTTGTGGTTTTTGACGGAATTGATGAGCCACGCCTTTTCTTTTGCCGAACAGGTGTTCAGGACGTGTATCAGCGGAAGCGTCATCTTTTGTTCCTTGATGTCGATTCCGGTAGGTTTGCCGATGGCTTCCTCCGAATAATCAAAAAGATCGTCCTTGATCTGGAACGCCATCCCGATAAGTTCGCCGAAAAGCCGCATGTTTTCAACTTCCACCATATTGCCGGAAACCGATCGGGCGCCCAAAGCACAGCAGCTCGCGATCAGTGTCGCCGTTTTTTTGCGGATAATTTCGTAATACACGTCTTCCGTGATATCCAGCCTTCTCGCCTTTTCGATCTGCAAGAGCTCGCCTTCCGACATTTCCCTGACGGCGACCGATATAATCTGGAGCAAATCGAAATCGCCGTGGTCGATCGACAGCAAAAGGCCTTTCGACAACAGATAATCACCTACGAGGACCGCGATCTTGTTTTTCCAGAGCGCGTTGATCGAAAAAAATCCACGGCGGCGGTTGCTGTCGTCCACGACGTCATCGTGTACCAAAGTAGCGGTATGGATCAATTCGATGACCGAAGCGCCACGGTATGTGCGTTCATTCACGCTTCCGCCCATCATTTTGGCGATGAGGAACACGAACATCGGACGCATTTGCTTGCCTTTCCGGTTGACGATATAATACGTGATGCGGTTGAGCAGCGCCACTTTGGACGACATGGCCTCATAGAACTTTTTTTCGAAAAGTTCCATCTCCGGTCTTATGGGCTGCTTTATTTGAGCGCTGATGTTCATTTGGTGTTCAAAGATAATCGATATTCGGCAAGTTCTGAAGCCAAAAATCGGCCGGTCGGTGAACAAAACGTTAATCCAATCGCTAACTTAGCAGATTAAGGAGTTTACAAAAACCAAAGCGCCATGAAATTACGCATATTATCAGCCCTTTTCTTACTTTCCATACTTGTCGTTTCGTGTACGGCCGAGGACGAAAACGACGGGTTCAACATTCACAATCCGCGCATCAGCAACGAGATCGACAGGATTGCGGACGATGTTTCGATACTGGTCGAGCAGGAATTTTTGGGCCGTCAGGCGGATGCGGGCCGGATATCATCTAACGAAACATCGCTCCCGGTTTGTGCGTCCGTGACCACTACAGATGAAAACGGGATCTGGACGAGCGTCATCGATTTCGGGCCTGTCGGATGCACGCTAACGAGCGGCGCTTTGATTTCAGGGAAAATTATCGCAAGCGGAAGTTCGGATTTTACATCGGAAACCTTTCAGGTAAATTACACTTTTGTTGATTTTCAATACAATGGCAGAAATGTCGCGGGCAGCCGCCACATCACGTTTTCACGGCAAAGCACGACGGCTCAGACGGAATTGCATCTGGTTGCCGATATGGATCTCGATCTGACGGTTTTGTTTCCGAATGGAAAAAGCTACGTGCGCAGCGGTCATCGCATCCGGAAACAGATTTCCGGCTATCAGACGCCGGGCGACTGGCTCGACAACGTGTATCAGATTACGGGTTCCTGGGTTACGGCATTCCCGAACCGCGATCTGAATGCGACCGTAACCGATCCTGTAATCTGGTTTGGAGGCTGTCCTTACATCGGACAAGGAAAAATTACGTACAACATGGGATCCACGACTGCTTTACTCGACTATGGCGACGGCATCTGCGATTATTTCGCGTTGCTGACGATCAATGCCGAATCACCGGAAACCGTGCTTTTGAATTAACCTTCTTTGTTGGCGAGTTGCCCGCAGGCGGCGTCGATGTCTTTTCCGCGACTGCGACGAACCTTGACGACGATATCGGCTCTTTCGAGCGCGGAGATGTAAGCGTTTATCGATTCGGCGGAAGCCTGCTGGAATTCCCCTTCGTCATCGATCGGGTTATATTCGATGAGATTTACTTTGCACGGCACATATTTACAGAATTTAACCAACGCATCGATCGATTTCCTGTCGTCGTTGATGCCTTTCCAGACTACATATTCGTACGTCACGCGGCTTTTGGTCTTGGCGTACCAATATTCGAGGGCTTCCCTGAGATCGGTCAGCGGGAAATTTTTAGTAAACGGCATGATCTGGTTCCGGATCTCCTCAACCGCGGAGTGAAGCGAAACGGCCAATTTGAATTTGACGTCGTCATCAGCCAGTTTTTTGATCATTTTGGTAACGCCCGATGTGGACAGCGTAATGCGCTTGGGCGACATTCCAAGACCTTCTTCGGATGTGATCTTTTCGATTGCCTTCATCACGTTCGGATAATTCATGAGCGGTTCGCCCATTCCCATAAACACGATATTTGAAAGCGGACGGTTATGATACAGACGGCTTTCGCGATCAATTGCCGCAACCTGGTCGTAAATTTCGTCCGGATTGAGGTTGCGCATTCGTTTCAATTGGGCCGTAGCGCAGAAATTACAGTCGAGCGAACATCCCACCTGGCTCGAAACACAGGCCGTGGTGCGCGTTTCCGTCGGGATCAAAACCGATTCCACAAGCAGGCCGTCGTGAAGGCGGACGGCGTTCTTGACCGTTCCGTCCTCGCTTTTCTGCATCTTGTCGACCTTGATATGATTGATAACGAAATGACGTTCGAGCATGGCCCTCGTCTCTTTCGAAACGTTCGTCATATCCTCAAAACTGTGCGCGCCTTTGCTCCACAACCATTCATAGACTTGATTGCCGCGGAACGCTTTATCTCCATTCGCTGCGAAAAATTCCCGCAGCTTCTCCTTAGTCAGGGCCCTTATGTCTTTCTTTTCGATTTCCACCGTGCAAAGATACGGTTTATTTGGAGCTTGCGCGTTGCGATAAAACAGGAACCTGTCATCCTTTTAAATCTTAAATAACCGGATTTGTTGCGTCGTATTACCTGTCCGACAAACCGGCAACATTCGTAACTTTGTAAAAAAACAGATGCTGATCCGTATAACGATTCTATTTCTCACCGTATTGTCTGCCAATTCACAGGTGCAAAAAGTCGGATATTCCGAAAAGGAAGATTACACCGTGCTTTTTTATTCCGTAAAAGGCATCGATACAGTCAAAATCCCGGGCAGTTGGGAACGGGACAAACGCGATCTTGCCACGGCAGTTTATCTGACAGGCCCGGCGAACCAGATCGGATTTTACATTGACACGAAGTCCAAAAAATATAAATCGGCGGCAACGGAATCCGAGGCTTTAAAACTATTCGTATCCGATAAGATCAAAAAGATAAAACGCGCCTGGGACGTGGAACTGCTTGGAACCGATAACGAAACCTACCAGCTTTACAAGATAAAAAGCCCGCGCCATCCAGACGCAAACCAGGTCGCGCTGTTAGGGAGCCGCGGCAAATACACATATAACATCGTGTGCTATGGCGCGATGGACGACAATCTGAAATCTGAATTCCTGATCAGCCTTTTTACTAAAACCACTCCGTAATGCACTTTATTTCCGAAGAACTTGAAGCGTACACCGAACGGCATTCGCAGCCGGAACCGCCTCTGCTGGCCGAACTGAACCGGGAAACGCACCAAAAGATATTGCAGCCCAGAATGCTGAGCGGGCATTTGCAAGGACGTGTCCTGAGCATGTTGTCGAAAATCATCCGTCCCGAAAACATTCTCGAAATCGGGACGTACACCGGTTATGCAACGCTTTGCCTCGCGGAAGGTTTGCGTGAAAACGGCACTATCGATACGGTGGACAATAATGAGGAATTGTTCGATTTCCAGCGCAAATATTTCGATAAATCGGAATGGAAAGACCGGATTTTCCAACATTTAGGGAATGCTTTGGACATCATTCCGACGCTTGGCAAAAAATACGACCTGGTCTTTATAGATGCCGACAAGCAAAATTACGCCAACTATTTCGAAATGGTGGTTCCGATCATGGTCAAAGGCGGCATTATCCTATCGGACAACGTCTTGTGGAGCGGCAAAGTCCTTGAGGAAATAAAACCGAATGACAAAAGCACGCTTTCACTTCTCGACTATAACAAAATGGTAAACGAAGATCCCAGGGTAGAAACCGTGTTATTGCCCATCCGCGACGGGCTCACTGTTAGCCGGGTGATCTAAATTGGCTTTTTGTTCAGGGAAAAACCGGTTGCGCAGGTAGGCGTAAACATAGACCATGATCGTGCCCGTGACGATTCCCCAGAAGTAACCGGCCAGGATGTCGCCTGGATAGTGCAATCCGAGATAAATCCTGCTGTAGGCAAAAACGAGCGGAAAGATAAAAAAGAAGCCCGCATTCTTAATGTACGGATGTAAAACACGGTAACAGAAAAACGCCACGGCCATAGAATTGGAGGCGTGTCCCGAAATAAAACTGAACGATTTGCGCCTGATGACGGCCCTCATAAAGTCATTGAGCTCCGGATTATTGCCCGGACGCAACCGCTGGAAAATATTCTTGAAAAGATGGTTCGTGGTCTGGTCTGTGATCGTAATAAGTAACGCAATGCATCCGATGATAAGCAACGCATGCTTCCAGCCAAGGCGCTTGAAAGTCAGGTAAAGGATAATCGCAAAAACAGGGATCCAACTCGTAAATTTCGTAATGACCAGCCAAAGCCAGTCATAGGTTTCGGACCCGAGACTGTTGAGCCAGATAAAAAGATCGCGGTCGAGTTCGATTAGCTTTTCAATCATTTTTGTCTCTTGATTGGACCGGATACGATTTCTTCGATTTCAGTCTTGGTCTGTTCGAGATCGCCGGAATTACTCATCAGGCTTTCCTTCGCCTTGTCGATTTCAGATGTGATGCTGCTTTTCACGTCGAACAGCGACTTATCCAAACCATTGGCTTCCGCACCTTTGTGGATCTCGCTTTTGATGTCGTTCGTCGCGTCCTTGAGCTGTCGCATCCCTTTACCGAGGGCGCGTGCCATCTCCGGGATTTTGTCAGATCCGAACAACATAAGCACAATTAAGATGATAAAGATCAATTCCCCTCCGCCGATTCCGAACATGGTAAATAATTTAGGTGTTTAACAAAGGTACGAAGTTAGGCCCGACGAGGTTTTGCGTTAACAAAATTTTCCGTCAGTCGAATTTCGACTTGACGGCTTCTTTAGGCCAGGTGTTATTCGTCAGATCAATGTCGGCGGTTTCCTCTTTTGGATCGATCAGAATCTTCGTCACCGCCTTTCCGACAGCGAAAACCCTAGAAACCTCCGCATCGCTTTTCCTCCATATCTGGGCCGGGAACGTATGATTTTCGGTTGTCCCGTCTTCAAAAACCAGTTGTACGATAAGCGGCATGACCAATCCGCCAGGCTTGTCGAACGTGACTTCGTAAAAATAGCGCGGATTGTCCAGCTTGGCGCGCTCTTCGGCCGTAAATGTCGTTTCCAGATACTCGTTAAGCGGCTGCACCTGTTTCGGCTCGAACGCTTTTTTCAGTTCGGATTTGAAATCCGGATCGGATTCAGACAACATATACACCATAGGTCCCGACATTTGTCGACGATTCCGCCTGTTGACTTCCGGCTTGTCGAAATCCTTCGGCTTATCGGCGGAAACATAAAACTGTTTGACTTCCTTTATGCCGATATCGGTATAATCCGTGCTGTAAAACCAACCTCTCCAGAACCAGTCGAGGTCGGTCCCGGATGCGTCTTCCATCGTCCTGAAAAAATCTTCAGGCGTCGGATGCTTGAATTTCCAGCGCTGAGAGTACGTCCTGAACGAATAGTCGAAAAGTTCGTGTCCCAAAATGGTTTCGCGCAAAATATTAAGCGCCGTCGCCGGTTTGCCGTACGCGTTATTACCGAATTGGCGGATGCTTTCGGAATTGGTCATAATGGGCTCCAGGCCGGCCTGCGATCCGCTCATGTACGGCACGATGAGTTTGGCCGGGCCTCGGTCGACAGGGAATTTCGGATCGAAGGAAATTTCCGCCAGATACTCGAGAAACGTGTTCAATCCTTCGTCCATCCAGGTCCATTGGCGCTCGTCGGAATTGACGATCATCGGGAAGAAATTGTGCCCGACTTCATGGATGATAACGCCCAACATGCCATATTTGGTGCGGTCGGTATACGTTCCGTTCTCGTCCGGACGTCCATAATTCCAGCAGATCATCGGATACTCCATTCCCTGATCCTGAGCGTTCACTGAAATAGCCTTCGGATACGGATAATCGAATGTGTAGGAAGAATAGGATTTCAACGTATGGGCGACGGCGCGTGTGGAATATTCTTCCCAAAGCGGATTGCCTTCTTTCGGATAGAGCGATTCCGCCATGACGGTTTTCCCGCCGATTTTGACGGCCATCATGTCGCAGATGAACTTGCGCGACGTCGAAATCCCGAAATCCCGGACGTTCACCGCTTTGAATTTCCAGGTTTTCCGCTTGTCGGAATGTCCTTTTTCGATCTCGGTCGCTTCAGCCTGCGTCCGGATAATAACCGGCTTGTCGAACGACCTGGTCGCGAGTTCGTAGCGCTTCATTTCCTGTGCGGAATAAACCTCCTTGCGATTCTGCAATTCCCCTGTCGCATCGAGGAAATGATCCGCAGGGACGTTGATGTTCACCTCGAAATCGCCAAATGGCAAAGCGAATTCCCCATTGCCCCAGAACTGCATGTTTTGCCAGCCTTCGACATCATTGTAGACTGCCATCCGCGGATAAAACTGCGCCAGGACATAAAGCCGGTTCTTATCTTTTTCGAAGTATTCGTAACCCGAACGACCGCCGTCCTTCATATAATTGTTGATGTTGTACCACCATCTGATCGTAAACGACATTTTTTCGCCATGCTTTAAGGGTTTCGCCAGATTGATGCGCATCATGGTCTGGTTGATCGTATACGACAACGGTTTGCCCGAAGCGTCGCTCACCGATTCGATCCTGAAGCCGCCGTCGAATTTTTCCTCAAGGTATTTGCGGGAAAAGCCGGAAACGCTGATCGCCTTGTCCGCCTTTGTGCTTTCCTGCAACGGGCTTAGAGACGTCCGCGCCGCTTGGTTCTGGTCGAGCTGCATCCAAAGGTATTCGAGCGATTCTTTGGCATTGTTGTAGTACGTAACGGTTTCGACGCCGGATAATTTAGCGTTTTTGTCGTCTAGCACGAGGTCCATTTTATAATCGGCTTTTTGCTGATAATATTCAGGCCCGGGCGCGCCGGATGCGGTCCTGTACATATTGGGCGTCGCCATCAGATCATACATCTGGCGGAATTTGTTCACATCGGTATGACCCGGTTCTTTAACTTTTGGCGTCTGTTGCGCAACTACCGCGAATCCGCAAAGCAGCAACAAGTTCGAAAAATTCTTCATAATCACATTAAGCATTTTATTCGGAATCCACTTAAAAAGCAAGGCTTCCCGTGGGTTCGTCTATCGTCAGCAACAAATTCTGCTTGTTTCCCGACACGTTCGTTTGTATTATATTCTGCTGTTCCGTTACATAATCGAAAAGCACTTTATTCGTGACGTCCATAGTTTTAACAGATGCGACGCCGGTTATCCTGAAATAGCCGATCGCCACGTTGTTTTCGACCTCATAACTCCTAAAATCAAGCGGCAGCGGCTTCCCGTTGACGGCAATGCGGAAATTATCGGTAATATATTTATTCATTGCCGAAACTTCTTCATCCGTAGCAAATTTTTCTCCTATGTGGAACTTTTTTTTGTGTTTAAGCTGAAGCGCATTGTTCAGGTCATCTACAAAAATGCGCGTCGTGATCTGGAGCATTTTCTTGTCAGACGCATAATTTACCTGGTAAATCCCGACATAGAATTTGTGCGTCCACGAACTGAACATTACGAGCACAATTGCTGAAATAATAATAAAAGCCAGCTTTTTCATCATGCAAAATTACGGTTTACCTTCGGTTCGGGCGTCATTTTCTTCCTTTGCGATCAGTTCGATATACGTCGGCGCAAGCTGGGAAATACGTTCGAGCAGCATCGCTTTGTTTTTGATCTTGAGCGCATTTACCACAGATTTGTCGTCTATGCAGAAGTACTGGAAACCTTTGATATAGTCGGCCGGGATCCGAAGCCTGCTGATATAAAGCGAATCGTCGAACTGATAACTCAACTTTTCAAAAAGGCCTTCTTTTTTTTCGACGATCACTTGTTTTTTCAGCATTTTCGTGCGTCCGCTGATGGCATTCGCCAGAATATCGACGGGGCCGGAAGTAGCCGTATACAATTTGCGCTCAGACGGCGAATATTGTTTCTGGCCTCTCGGAACAAGGCCCATGTCTTCCGGATTCAGGTTTTTTTGTACGACGACATCCTCCAATTGCACCGACCTAGGTTCCAAAACGATCGTGACGATTTTTCTTGTGGCGTCATCGGGCCGAACGGCGTAGCGCTTATACTCATAGTTCTCCGCCGGGAAAATGAGCAGATCGTCGGTTTTTGCGTCCATCGCAAATTCTCCGGAGGCATTGCTGACTGCGGTTTTTTCCGTAACCAGGTTAACGACCTTGACGTTCACGGCCGCAACCGAATCGGTAGAAACCAGCCGGAACTTTATTTGCTGGGCAAACGATGTCGATGCGACGCAAAACATCGCGATCGCAATTGTATTTCTTAGGGTTAACTTCATTAATTCATGTTTTTTGGCAAAGAGGGCCAGTCAGCACCGGGATCATCTATCGGCATTATTTTTTAAAATGTGTGCCGCGTACGGAAAGTAGTCAGGTTATTGCTTAGATTCATGAAGCGAATTGAACTTTTGGGCCAGTCCGACGAGCGCAAAATCAACTTTGGCTTTCGTTCCGGTTTTAAGGGCCGCGACAAGATTGGGTTCGTCGACTGCATAATATTGAAACCCTTCTACGTAATCAGCCGGGATCAGAAGATTTTTCGTAAAATATTCCTGCGGATAAAGCCCTTTCAGTTTCACGAGATTGCGCTCCCTGCTTTCGATCCTGACATCTTTTTTCAGCATTTTGGTCCTGCCGGTTATCGCGTTGATTATAGGGTCGACCGGAATCGAAAGACCCGCAATCATCCCGATCATCGCCACTGGCTTGAATTCACCTGCCTGCTTAAGACGGCGTTCCGCGACGGTATATTTCTTTTGTCCTTTCGGCACAAGGCCGAGGTCTTCCGGATTGATGTCGCGATTTACAACGACGTCGTCGAGTTCGATCGGCTTTTCGACGAACGTGAGCACGATGATTGTCTTTTGGAAATCTTCGGCCTGGACCAGATAGCGCTTGTAATCGTACTTTTCAGATGGAAAAATGATCATCTCATCCGTTTTCGCCTCGATGCTGAACTCTCCATTCGCATCGCTCTCCGCCGTCTTTTCGGTTACGATGTTCATCGCCTTTACGTTTATCGCCGGATTGCTGCCTGAGACCAATCTGAACCGGAGCGTTTGCGCCTGAACAAAACAGCCGGCTAAACATGCGATTGCGATTAAAATGCTATTCGGTTTCAAACTGAAAATCTTGTGGAGAAAAAAAATAGGAGTAAAAATCCTGGCGCATATATCCAAAATCGCGCCACGATCCGCAAAGGTTTAAATAGATATTCAACCTTAGAAAATAACTTAATTTTCACCCTTCAGCGTCTTGCGGTACCGCGTCGCCAGTACGCCCAGCTGAAGTTCGATCTGTTCCTCGTTATCGGTTTCAAGCGCTTTTAAGAACTTGGTGTCGTCGACGGAATAGTACAAAAAACCGTCAACATGTGAATTCGGAATGTGGAGCGTGTCGGTATAATATTTCCTGTCGTACTTTTCGCTGAGGCGCTGTTTCCACATTTGCTTCTTTTCGACTTCGACCTCTTTTTTGAGTTGTTGGTCCCGTCCGGAAATTTTGTTGAGAACGCCGTCCGTACCCACTGCTGTATAGGCCCGGTCTTCAGGACGCTGGGCTTTTGCAGTCCGACCCGTATGCTGCCTGCGTTCGGCGACGGTGTACTCTTTACCCTGGGGAATTCCGAGAGAAGTGCTGTTAATGCGTCCGCCATCCACCTTCACTTCAGAAAGCTGTGTTCCCGGCCGTTCGAGATCGATAAGCAGCAGTTCCTCGTCGAGATCAAAAGCGGTTATGACCATGCGGCGTGTGACGATTTCAAGGCCTTTAAAGACTAGCGTGTCGCCTTTCCTAACGTTGATCGTGAAAAATCCGCCTGGTGTCGTGGCAAGTTTCTCACCCGACTGCATGTTGGTAATTTTGACTTCGTCAGCCTCGGCGGGCGCTTCACTGACCGTGACTTTTCCGGCGAGAGCCTTGCGCTTTTGGGCCGAGGCATTCAACGCCAGAAATACAGACAGTATGAGTAGTAAACGTTTCATGCGACGGGGTTTGTGTTAGTCCGGGTAAATTTATTTGAGATGAGGGAAAAACGCTCCCAAGTTTATGTTAATAGTGATTTTGAGGGTTTTTTGGAGGTGATCGTGGAAGATTTGGAAAATTATCAGTAGCGCCATACCTCAACACGAAACAACAATTTGCGCATTTATCATTTTCTTACGACCTTCCGTTTCTCAAATTCCATTATGAAACGACTACTCATTGCGAGTACTTCCACTCTTCACTCGGGCGGTTATCTCGAATATCTTCTACCGGAACTTAAAACCTTTTTCTCCGGGAAAAAATCGCTTTTGTTTATTCCGTATGCGCGTCCTGGCGGAATTTCGCATGATGATTACACGAAGCGCGTGAAAGACGCATTTGCCACGGTCGGAATGGACGTAATCGGATTGCATGAATTCGAAGATCCGGTAGCGGCCGTAAAATCTGCGGAAGCGATCTTTACCGGCGGCGGAAACACATTCCTGCTTGTTTCCCAACTTTACAAATTCAAAGTGATGGACGCTGTTGCGGATGCTGTAAAAGATGGAACGCCATATCTGGGAAGCAGCGCCGGAAGCAATATTACGGGACTGACGATGCAGACCACGAACGATATGCCCATCATTTACCCGCCGGATTTCAGAACCCTGGCTTTGGTACCGTTCAACCTGAACCCGCATTATCTCGATCCGGATCTCCAATCCAAACACATGGGAGAAACGCGGGAGACGAGGATAAAGGAATTCCACCAGTTCAACTCGATCCCGGTTTTGGGTTTGCGCGAAGGGAGCTGGCTCGAAGTTACAGGCGATAAAATCACGTTAAAAGGCAATCTGACCGCCAGGTTGTTCCGACAGGGGAAACCGGCTGAGGAACTGGCGGCAAATTCTGATTTGAGTTTTATCGGACGTTGAAGTTCGTTGAAATTCCGTTTTGAACGATCCCCGGTCTTTCACTCCGCGTTAAGGATGGCGGCTGTGTCTGAGCTCTTTTATAAACCTCAAAGGTTTCAGACGGGGTGGCGTTTTTGAACCGGAAGCATCAAACCTTTGAGGTTTGGAAAAAGCGAGTGCCGACAGCCTGACGGCAGCACCCGGAGCTAATTCGACATGGCAATTTACCGCTGCCGGAACGCCCGAAAAATAAAAAAGCCCTAGATTTCTCTAAGGCTTGGAGCGGAAGACGAGGCTCGAACTCGCGACAACCAGCTTGGAAGGCTGGAGCTCTACCAACTGAGCTACTTCCGCATTTATTTTTTTGGTGGTGCAAATATAAGGCAGAACATTTTACAGATGCAAGTTTTTGAATAAAAATTTTGACATTTTTTTGGTTCACAAAGTTTGCTGAAGCGTATGTGATTGCGTCCGAATTTGTTATACATTTAATCAAAATCCCAAATATTGATGCCTCAAATTCGAGAGATCGCTTCTTCGGAAACCTACGCCGTGCGCCATCCTGTGCTCAGACCTGCAAAACCAATTGAGACATGCCGCTTTGACGGAGACGAACTGGGTTCGACGACCCATTTCGGGCTTTTTGAAAACGGGGAATTGGCCGGAGTTGCGTCGCTGTTCCAGAACAAGCATCCTGCCTTTCCGGATTTCAGGCAGTTCCAGTTGCGCGGTATGGCGGTGCTCGAAGATTTCCAGGGCAGAAGCTTCGGACGGGATCTCATTGAAGCGATCGAGGATAAGGCAAGGCGTGCCGCAGCGGAAGTCATCTGGTTCAATGCCCGGGAGATCGCTGTCGGATTTTACGAGAAAATGGGATATAAACTTACCGGAAAACCGTTCCAGATTGGAGAGATCGGGACGCATTACGTGATGTTCAAGCGAATGTAGCCTATGCGCAAATTTACATTTTTGTTGTTGGTTCTGCTTTGGGCCGCCGGATGTAAAAAAGATCCGGAC
>Ga0265798_10000973_pt1 | contig 45770 bp, 31 predicted proteins | sample P3T30metagenome_FD_192430 | JGI IMG/M metagenome (GOLD analysis project Ga0265798, IMG submission 192430) | Plant litter microbial communities from East Loma Ridge, Irvine, California - P3 T30 | ecosystem: Environmental > Terrestrial > Plant litter > Unclassified | place: USA: California... | reverse complement strand
GACTACTATAATCATGACCGTATCAAGATCAAACTGAATGGCCTGAGTCCTGTGCAATACAGGACGCAGGCCGTCTAGACGAACTTCCAACCGTCTCAGTTTAAGGGGTCATATCACTGCGCGGGAACGACGTGGTTTAGCTATGTCGCGTCATACCTGGAGGCCTGAAATTATTCCGGACACCAGTGCGCCTGCGCGGGAACGACGTGCATGAGCCGCTTAACTTAACGGCATTAGGATCACCCTGTCGTCTTTTACTGCGCCCCTTGCGCACAGGCCTGTCCTTCATGCTCGCTACCCAGCAGATTTTCCTGATCGCCTCGCTGCTCTGCTTCCTGGTCTTCCTCGCCTTGCTGGCGGTTGGATCGGAGAATGTGCGGGGCATGCGCGCCATGCTGGCCTCGGCCGTGCTGGGGCTGGTGGGCAACCTGCTGTACGCCTTCGGACGCGAGCTGCCGCCGCTGCTGGCCTACGAAGCGGCTAACATGGCCTATGCGGGCGCCGGCGCGGCGCTGGCAACCGGCTACCGCCAGCTGGCCGGGTTGCCGGCCCGCCTCAAGCCCTTGATGCTGCTGGTGGGCGCGGTGGGCGTGGCGATCGCCCTGTTCCACTATCGCTTCGATTCCTTCGTCGCCCGCAGCGCCGTCGCCTCGCTGTTCCAGGCTGCGGTCTGCATCGACATCGCGCGCAGCGTGCTGGCGGGCCGCTCTGCCTGGCCGTCATTGAACGACGTGCAGCGCTTCGTGCTGCTGATGTGCGCCCTGGTGGCCGGCGGCCACGCCGTGCGCATGGCCTGGCTGCTGCTGGCGGCCGAGCCGCCCGGCTCGCTGCTGCAGCCGAGCGCCGCCAGCCTGGCGATCCTGACCGCCGCCGCGCTGGCGCTGCCGGCCCTGACCCTGGGCGGCCTGCTCACCATGCACCGCTACATCGTGCACCAGGCCGAATACATCGCCAACCACGACCACCTGACCGGGGCCTGGTCGCGCCGTGCCTTCTTCGAGATCGCCGAGCGCGAACTGGCGCGCAGCCGGCGCAATGGCCAGCCGCTGGCGCTGATGCTGATCGACCTCGACCATTTCAAGCAGATCAACGACAGCCGCGGCCACCAAGCGGGCGACATCGCCCTGCAACTGGTGGCCGAACGCGCCCGCGCCTCGCTGCGCGCGGCCGACTGCATGGCGCGCCTGGGCGGCGACGAGTTCGCGGTGCTGCTGCCGGAAACCACCCTGGCCCAGGCCTGCGTGGTCGGCGAAAAGCTGCAGGCCGGGCTGCCGCGCCACGCCGGGCACGCTGCGCTCACCCTGAGCATCGGGGTGACCACGACCCAGGACGAAGAACCGTTCAAGGCCACGCTGGCGCGCGCCGACGCTGCGCTGTACGCGGCCAAGTCGGCCGGGCGCGACAAGGTGATCGCCCTGGCGCCAAAACTGCAGCCTGTGCGCGCGCGCCACGCCGGCTGACGCCGGGCCGCTGCGCGCGTGTAATCCTACGCAGTTGCGGCGTTGTGTCCGATTGGAATGCGGCGACACGGTCCCAGATGATGATTTTGTCACCGTACAAGGGAGATCATCATGGTTGAGAAGAAAACCGAGGATGCGCAACAGGCAGACACCCCACTGCGCCAGGGCCGCGCGGATTCGTATGCCGGCTTCGTGGCCGACGACGATGCCGGCGATTCGAGCATCGGCGCGGGCAACAGCCAATCCGGCATCCAGAGCAACTTCGCCAAGGCTTCGCCCGAAAGCAATGTCGGGCCCGCGGGGGCGGCGCAGAGCAGCCATGGCAATGCCGGCGGCCCGGTCCCGGGCGGCGCGCTCGGCAAGTCGGAGACAGGGCAAAGCAGCCAGTCGGCGATCGGCGGCGCGGCCACCGGCGGCTCGCCCGGCACTCATCTGGACCGGGCGGCCCAGGATTACGTCGGCCGCGCCAGCGACGACAAGATCAGCGATCGGCTGGCCGACGGCGCCGAGAGTTCGGGGTCGCCGGGAGACGGGCCGCGCTGAAACCGCATGCCCCGCGGCGCCGGCAGGCAAGTAAGCTGGCGCCGGCAGCGACGTGCCGGTGGCCGCTGACCAGGCTGCTGCGCGGCGCGACGGCGAATCGCGTGCGTTATAATAACGCCAAGGGTGATCATGCCGTTAAGACATGACAGGATTTGCGCTGGTCGGGCCGCCACGCGGGGGTTACCATGCCCAGTCAAATCTGGAAATTCACTATGCGCGTAGAAAAGCGACTGTCAGACTCGTTCAAGCAATTTGCAGCATCCGGCAAGGCCGGCGGCGTCATCCTTATCCTGTGTACCATCCTGTCCCTGCTCCTTGCCAACTCGGCCTGGGGCGCCAACTGGCTTGGCTTCTGGCAGATCGGCCTGGCCGGGCTGAGCATCGAACTGTGGGTCAACGACGCCCTGATGGCAGTGTTCTTCCTGCTGATCGGGCTCGAACTGCAGCGCGAATTGCGCAACGGGGAACTGTCCGACCTGCGCAACGCCCTGCTGCCGATCATCGCCGCGGCCGGCGGCGTCGTGGTCCCGGCGCTAACCCACTTCGCCCTCAACGGCGGCACGCCCACCCAGCCCGGCATCGGTATCCCGATGGCCACCGACATCGCCTTCGCGCTCGGCGTGCTGGCCCTGCTCGGCAGCCGGGTGCCGGCATCGCTCAAGGTATTCCTGACTGCGCTGGCCGTGATGGACGACCTGGCCGCCATCATCGTCATCGCCGTGTTCTATACGGCCCAGCTCTCGGTGGCCTATCTCGCCGCCGCGCTGGCCACCTTCGGCGCCCTGCTGCTGATGAACCGCCGCCTGCGCGTGGTGGCGCTGTGGCCCTACCTGCTCGGCGGCGCGCTGATGTGGTTCCTGATGCTCAAGTCGGGCGTGCACGCCACCATCGCCGGCGTGCTGCTGGCCTTCACCATCCCCTACTCGCATGTGCAGGACGATGGCGCCTCGCCGGCGCACCGGATGGAACACGTGCTGCACAAGCCGGTGGCCTTCCTGATCCTGCCGATCTTCGCCCTGGCCAATACCGGCATCGTGATCGGCGCCGGCTGGGCCGATGAGCTGCTGTCTGCCAACAGCCTGGGCATCATCCTGGGCCTGGTGGCCGGCAAGCCGGTCGGCATTTTCCTGGCCACCTTCGGCGCCGTGGCGATCGGCCTGTGCCGCCTGCCGCTCGACCTGGCCTGGCGCCACGTGCTGGGCGCCGGCCTGCTGGGCGGAATCGGCTTCACGATGTCGATCTTCATCACCAACCTGGCCTTCACCGGCCAGCCCGAGGTCGTCAATGCCGCCAAGATGGCGATCCTGGCGGCCTCGCTGATGGCCGGCATCCTGGGCTTTATCTGGCTCAAGCTGCTGGGCGCGCCGGCCCCTGGCGACGTTGACCCCGACACCATGGACTTCGACGACGGCCAGCCCGACACCCCCTTGCATCGGGCGCGATGAACAACATCCTGCATCCGGCGCGCATCGTCGTCGTCCTGTTCGCCCTGGCGATCCTGGCCGGCACGCTGCTGCTGATGCTGCCCCTGGCCAGCGCCGGCGACCAGGGCGCGCCGCTGATGGTGGCCTTTTTTACGTCGGTGTCGGCGATCTGCGTCAACGGCCTGGTGGTGGTCGATACCGGCAGCTACTGGTCGGGCTTCGGCCAGGCCACGATCATGGCGCTGTTCCAGCTCGGCGGCTTCGGCATGATGACCGCCGCCACCCTGCTCGGCCTGATGGTCAACCGCTCGGCGCGCCTGCGCACGCGCCTGATCACGCAAACCGAAACCCGCTCGCTCGGCATGGGCGACATCGCCAGCGTGACGCGCATCGTGCTGGCGGTGACGGTCACGCTGCAGGTGGCGCTGGCTGCCATTTTGCTGGCGCGGCTGCACTTCGGCTACGAGCTGGAATGGCGCGAATCGGTCTGGAGCGCCGTGTTCCACGCCGTCTCGGCCTTCAACAACGCCGGCTTCGCGCTGCACGCCGACGGCCTCACGCGCTATGCGGGCGACGCCCTGGTGCTGGTGCCGATCATGGTCGCGATCGTGGTCGGCGGCATCGGCTTCCCGGTGCTGCACGACCTGCGCCACCGCCTGCGCGACCCGCGCCACTGGTCGCTGCACACCAAGCTCACCCTGGTCGGCAGCCTGATACTGCTGCTGGGCGGCTGCGTCGCCATCCTGCTGTTCGAGTGGAATAACGCATCCACCCTGGGCCCGATGGCGTGGGACGACAAGCTGCTCAACAGCATGTTCATCTCGGCGGCGGCGCGCACCGCCGGCTTCAACACGGTCGACATCGGCGCGCTGGCGCCCGAGAGCTGGGCTCTGCACTACCTCTTGATGTTCATCGGCGGCGGCAGCGCCGGCACCGCCGGCGGGGTCAAGGTGGGCACCATCATGATCCTGGCGTTGCTGGTGATCGCCGAGGCGCGCGGCCACACCGATACCGAGGCCTTCGGCCGCCGGGTGGCGGTCTCGGCCCAGCGCCAGGCGGTGACGGTGCTGGTGCTGGGCAGCGTGATCGTTGCCTTCGGCACCGTGCTGCTGCTGGGGATCACGCATTTCCCGACCGACCAGGTCATTTTCGAGGTCATCGCGGCGTTCGGCAGCGCCGGCCTATCCACCGGCATCACGGCCGAGCTGCCGGCAAGCGGCCAGCTGGTGCTGGCCGCACTCATGTTCATCGGCAGGGTGGGCACCATCACCTTCGCGACCTCGCTGGTGCTCGGCGAACGGCGCATGCCCTATCGTTATCCGGAGGACCATCCAATTGTTGGGTAGAATTTTCACAGAACAGTTCGCCTTTTCGTCGGGCGACAGCGTGGTCGTGATCGGCCTGGGCCGCTTTGGCGGCGCGGTGGCGCAATCCCTGATGCGCCTGGGTCACGACGTCATGGGCATCGACCAGCGCGAAGACCTGGTGCAGCTCTGGAGCGAGCGGCTGACGCACGCCGTACAGGCCGACTCGACCAACGAGAACGTCATGCTGCAGCTGGGCGTGGCCGACTTCTCGCATGCGATCGTGGCGATCGGCTCCGACCTGGCGGCCAGCCTGATGACCCTGATGGTGCTGACCGAGCTGGGCATCAAGGATATCTGGGTCAAGGCCATGACGCAGGAACACGGCCAGATTGCGCAGCGCATCGGGGCCCACCATGTGGTCTACCCCGAGGCCGATATGGGCGCGCGGGTGGCGCACCTGATCACCGGGCGCATGATGGACTTCATCGAATTCGAGGACGGCTTCGCGATTGCCAAGATCAACGCGCCGGTGGAGACCCACCATATCACCCTGGCCGAAGCGCATGTGCGCTCGCGCTTTGGCGTGACCGTGGTGGGGATCAAGCGGGTGAACGAGGATTTCGAGCATGCGCTGCCCGAGACGCGCATCCTGCCGGCGGATTTATTGATCGTGTCGGGGCCGACCAAGAAGATCGAGCTGTTTGCGGGTGGGGATAAGAAGGGGCGCAAGCGCTGAGCCGCAACGCCCGGCCTCGAGAGATCGCGGCTTTAGTCCCAGGCACCCAACCCGTAGAACAAAATCGGGGTCGCGCCATACGCCGTTGGCCGACAAGCTGCCGGATCCCGCTGCCCCGGCCAGCGACTCCCGACCGATCCGGACCGGCCGTTGGCGCGTCTGTTAGGGGGTACGCTCTGCGTCGGGGCGCCATGAACTAATCCCCAACAGCGCCATCACCAATGGGCGCAGTAATGAAGCGGCCTACAGGCTGTCGAGAACAGGTCCTGCATACCCGACGAATTCGATCAGTTCAAATTTTCCTCCTACTTCAATGATGTTGCATAGCACTCACCGTGACATTCTGACCGTTCAGAACAGTTCCTCTTTATGCAACGAAGTACTGCAGTGTCGCGGCAATTCAAATTTTGACTATTTCAAAATCGAAACAAAATTGGTATATTAGCGGGTTATATCGGCGATTTTGTGTCGTTTTTGCGTAAATACGCAACGCACAATTGAATACATTTCATGAAGATGAAACAATTCGAGAGTTTGTTGAAGCACTAGCTCTGTAGAATCCTAAGATTGCGCACTGCACCATGGAAATTAAATGTGGCAGTGGGGCTCACGATTGTGTGGGCTTGAAAATGGCTTTCAATCGAGCCCTAGCAATACTAGCGAGACTCGTGCCGAACTCTTCAATATGCGCCGACTCACGACGTTGAATCGGGAACCCGTTCCCCAGTCACGACAGGCCTGCCAAATACAAGGTGCGCAAGCAAGGTCCACAGGCGAAGCTTGTGTATCTGAAGTGTCCGGTCATGCCGGGAAATTTTGATCCTTTTAGGAGTTTAATAATGTACGAAAGCAACGCCCAAGCAGTTGGCGACGCGCTGAAAGCAGCGTCGACCGAAGTGTTCAATGATGAGACTATTGCTCAGATCCTGGCACTCGTCACCACTTCCACCGATTCGGAAATCACGGTCGAGACCGTCACCGCCACCAACAACGGTACGGTAGAAGCGCCTGCTGGCACCGAACTCCTGTTCGTCAACGTCGGCAATTCCGGCAACACTGTCAATGTAACGGGCGATGCTTCGGTCATCATGTTCCAAGGCTCGGGTGGCGTGGACGCTTCGATCGGTAACGTCTCGACCGCTGAAGGCGGTTCGTCGGCGGCTACCGTTGCAGGCGATGAGATCGAACGCTTCGTCGTTGGTACTGAAGCTGCAGATACGATCACCATCGTTGACAGCAAGAACACCCAGATCATCGCTGGAGACGGCGACGTCATCAATGCTGGCACCGGCCACACGATCGTTCGCGCAGCGCAAGGCGACAGTACCGTGAACGGTGGCGGCAATACCGTGGTCCATGCAGCTGGCGATGAAGAAGACTTCACCGTGAGCGTGGCAGATGGCGCAGCAACCATCACCAACGCTTCGACCGGCGTGTCGGTTACCCTGAATGACGTGAACCTGGTTGAGCTGGACGACGGTGATGCGCTGGTCTTCGCGGACAATGAAGATGAAGCTGCCGTGGCGAATCTGTACCACGCTGTGTTCGGCCGTAATGCTGACTACAGCGGTCTGGACTTCTGGTATGACCGCGTCGAAGATGGCATTTCGATGCAGCGCATTGCTCAGGCCTTCCTGGATTCGGAAGAGTACACCGGTGACACGCAGACCAACGCGCAGTTCCTGGATGCGCTGTACGACAACCTGCTGGACCGCGATGGCGATGCAACCGGCACCACCTTCTGGACCACCCAGCTTGAAAGCGGCGTGTCGCGCGCTGACGTGCTGGTCGCCTTCGCCCAAGCTTCGGTCGATGGCACCGAAGTGGACGTCGTTGGCTCGGTCACGATCCTCGATCCAAACGCGTAATCTGTAGCACTATGCAACACCCAAAAGGGGGCCCTGCCCCCTTTTTCCTCTCTATGTGCACGTCCCGCTTGCGGGACGATGCACTCCTGACGCGAGCTGTGGAGTTATTCGCCGCAGGACAGCATGCAGATGCACTGCTGGCCGCCGAGTATGTATGCCGCCGCTTGCCGTTAAATCGAATTCCTGCCATTTTGCGCGCCAAGATATTGCAGACGGGCTATCCATATATGGCAGCCCGCGCCTGGCACGCCGCATGGCTTAGCGAACCTGAAAATCCGTTGCTGCAGGACGTCATGCTGCAGAGTTGGCTTAAGGATGGCGGGCGGGCCGATGTTGCCAGCCTAGGACCTGCATTTCTCCCAGCACGCTGCCGTTCCGGTCGCCATGCTGCACTGTTATCGATCCTTCATGCCGCGGGTGTCATCCACACCGGTGCCTGTTGGAAAGAAGCAGATGCTATCGAGGTGATGGTATTCCTGAAGCATTCTGGCGATACCATACCGCGCGCCACGCTCATACTGTCGGACGAAACCACCGAGTATCAGTTTGAGGTCCCCGGCGACGGCAGTTGTGTACGGATATCGCCACCGCGACCTGGTGCAGTCTGGTCAATCACTCTGCAACAGCCCGATGGCCGCAAACAATTGCTGCCAGGCTCCCCTTTGGCCTTTTACGAGGCGCCGACTGTTCGCCCCAGTGCAAACCCGGCGCGCGAGGAGCACATGAATGGAATGCGGCCGGTGTCTATCGTGGTGCCGGTCTATCGAGAGCTCGCGCTGGTACGCGCCTGTATCGAAAGCGTAAAAGCCAGTCTTCCACTAAACCGTACTCCGGCCCGGATTGTGGTGGTGGACGACTGCAGCCCTGAGCCGGCATTATCAGCCTGGCTTGACAAGCAAGCTGCCGCTGGCTCGATCACGCTGATGCGCAATGCCTGCAATCTAGGCTTCATCGAAACCACGAACCGCGGGATGCGTGCCTTCTCCGACCACGATGTAGTGTTGCTGAACGCCGACACCCAGGTCCATGGTGATTGGATCGACCGCTTGGCGCAAGCCTTGTACGCGACCGGAGATGTGGCGTCGGTTACGCCATGGACCAATAATGGTGAGATCAGCAGTTTTCCGGTGATGGGCCAAGCTGCCCCAGCGCCGGATATGCGCGAACTCGCGCTGCTCGACCAGATAGCGGCAAAGGTACGCGCTGCGCCCGGTGGCGCCGATATCGAACTGCCATCCTGCTGTGGCTTCACGATGTTGATCCGTCGCTCAGTGCTCGACGCCATCGGGATGCTTGACGGTACTGCGCTGATCCGTGGTTACGGCGAAGAAGTTGACTGGTGCATGCGCGCCCGCGTGGCAGGTTGGCGCCACCTCCAGGCCACGGGGGTTTTCGTGACCCATGAAGGAACGGTATCGTTCCGGGCCGAAAAGACACTACGTGTGGCGCAAAATCGAGGCCAGCTGGTTGCACGCTATCCCTCGTACTATCAAGAGTTTTCGACATTTCATCGTGACGACCCGCTGGCCAACGCTCGCGCCGCGCTGCGCGCCGCACTGGAACAGTCCGACGCAGCCAAATGGCTGCGCAAGGCCGATACGGCCCAACCCACTGGCGCGCTCCCGAATACTATCGCGAAGAAGCCGCTGCCGGCTGCGCTTTCACCATTGCGCGCGTCCTGCCAGCGTATCGCTGTCTGGAATCACGACCTGACCACCCCTGGAGCCATGCATATTCTTGCGCTCGCAAGGCTTCTCGCGAGCAGGCCCCAACTCAATTTACGCCTCTTGGTGATTGGAGATGGTGGCGATGCGTTATGGCGAACAGGCGTGGTCGATCACGTCCCGAATATCCGGGGCGACGCCCTACCCTTGCTGGATGACCTGCATCTGCTGCAAGCAGCAGGTTGCCGTACCATTTTGACCGATACCCCTGCAGGCCTGCCCGCCAAGCTGCGGCCGGTTTTGCTTGATGAGCATTTCGATGCCCGGGCCTGGTTGGCAGGGTGGAGCAAGTCCAATGCGGGTATCAAAGCCGCCTGACCGTTTTGCATGCTGAAGATTCTTGATGACCGATTCACTCTCCCCTACCCAGGCTGCGGTTTCGCCTCCCAATACGCGCTGGCATGGTGCAGTCGAAGGACTGTATAACGGGCAGTTATTCGGCTGGGCGTTCGACAGCACACGTCCCGATGCACGAGTGGTGCTCGAAATCTGCCTTGACGGATATCCCTGCATGAGTGTCGTCGCCGATGTCGCACGTACCGACCTGGCAATGCCGATCCAGACGGTGGCTGTACAAGCCGACGTATGCCACGGTTTCGTTGCCGACGTGGGCCACCTTCCCGAAGGTGCCAAGGGCGTTCTTACCTGCCGCATTGCGAATACCGATGTCATGCTGGCCGGCGCAGTACGCCGGGCAGCGCCCAGCGGCCCCCCCGCAGCTGCCGTCAGCACGGTGTTCGGCGACGGCGGCCTGCGCCTGCAAGGTTGGGTGCTCGATCCTGCCGACTCGAAACGTTTCCTGCGCGTCCGTGCCTTCGTTGGGAAGGACATGGTGGCCGAAGCTGTCGCCAACATCATCCACCCGTTCCAGCGCGCCTACATCAATGGCGCACACGGTTTCGAACTGGCGCTGCCGCCGTCCCTTGCGGACGGACAGCCACACAGTATTCGTCTGGTAGATGAGGATGGCCGGGAAATCAATGGCAGCCCGGCCACGGTATGCTGTGCTCTCGATGGGCTGACGGGATTGCTGCCTCAGGGTACAGATGAGCTTCTGCATAGCGTCGCCGATTATTATGAGCGACTCGTTCCTCGCAGCCTGCCGCTCAGCTTCTGGCCTGAGTGGTCGGCACACTTCGATGGCGCATTTCCACCGCCACTCCCTTCGTCCGTCGCCACGTTGAAGATCGGCGTCCTCATCGCAGGCGAAGCCGAAACGGAGCAGGCCCGACGCAGTGCGAAAAGCCTTGAATCGGGCGGCCTTGACGTTCAAGTTTTCTCTGGCACATCGTTCACCGCCATCCTCGACGAGGCATTGTCCGCCGGATGCGATGCGATTGCCAGCGTACGCCCTGGCGACACGCTAGCGCCATATGCACTCATGTACGCTCTGGAAGGCTTTACGCTGCCGCAGGCGCAAGTGATCTACACCGACAGCGAACAGGACGGAGAGCCATGGTTCAAACCAGCCTGGGACCTCGACTATGCGCTCGCAAGCGACTATCCACTCGATCTTCTCCTCGTGCGCGCGACGCTTGCGAAGGATCTGCGGCAAGCAGTTAATCCGGCCGCATTCGCATGGTCGGCGTTGGCGGCCGCACATGAAGTGGGCGACAACGGTATCATCCACGTTCCACGCGTGCTGTACCACATGAACTCACCGCTGACGGAACAGGAGCGCGTCGATCGTGCAACTGCCGCAGCGCACGCTGCCCAAGCGCACGAACCGTCGCTTGCGCTCGAACCCCTCACCGCTGTGCCACGCGGCACGCAGCACGCCGCGCGACGCGTGCGTGCGGCAATGCCGTCTGGCGCACGCGCGATGACGGTGAGCCTGGTGATCCCGACCCGTGACCGCGCAGACCTGCTGAAACGCTGCCTCGATACCATCCGCCAATTCACCGACTGGCCAAACCTTGAACTGATCGTTATCGACAATGGCTCCACCGAGCCGGTCACGCACGCATATTTCGATGAGATCACGGCCCAGGGCGTACGCGTGTTGGCGATGCCAGGGCCATTCAATTATTCAGACTTGAATAACCGCGCCATTGCGCTTGCCAGCGGCGAGATCATTGGCCTCGTAAACAATGACATCGAAGCCCTGCACAGTGGCTGGCTCGACGAGATCGTGACCCAACTGCTGCGGCCGGGCGTCGGTGCGGTTGGCGCCAAGCTGCTCTGGCCAAATGGCATGGTGCAACACGGCGGCGTGCTGTTGGGTGTCGGCAATGCCGCCGGACATTTCGGCAACCGTCTTGCAGATGCCGACTGGGGCGATCATGGACGCAATCAGCTGGTACAGCGGGTGAGCGGATGCACTGCCGCCTGCCTGTTCCTGCGCCGCCAGGATTTCATGGATGTTGGCGGCATGGATGTACATGCCTTCCCGGTCGCGTTCAATGATGTCGACCTGTGCCTTAAGGTGCGAAGGGCCGGCAAAGCCATCCTGTGGACGCCGCACGCGAAACTGCTGCATGCCGAGTCAGCCAGCCGAGGGCATGAAGACACACCGCAGAAGAAAGCACGTGCACAACGCGAAACGGCGGAGCTGCGTCGCAAATGGGGAAGTGTGCTACTGCAGGACCCAGCGTATCACCCCAGCATGAATCTGGATCCCCACGGCCAGGCCTTTGGTGGCTTGGCGTTGCCGCCTCGTTCCCGCGCGCCGCGCCGAGGCACCTTTCCGGCGTGAGCCGCAGCGGCGGCTATCGGCCGCCCTGCGACAGCAACGCGGAATCTAAGTGTTTCGGCACCGGAGCGCCGATTGCCGGAAATACGCAAACATAACCTAACGATTTTATTACTGGTATGACAAACTCTAACGTGCCTATCGCTGAAAAAACTACGGGCGCCATTGCCGGCACCGCTCAGGCTGGCGCCATAGCACAGACGCCCTCCCCCTCCACACATGCCGGGGTCATCGGCTTCTTCGATGCGGTAGATAGCCTGGAAGTCGTCGGTTGGTGCTTCGACCGTAATAACGTAAAGCGCCATCTCAAGGTGGATGTGCAGTGCGACGGTGCATTGATTGCACGCGGTGTCGCAAATATCTTCCGCGAAGACTTGGCACGCGCGGGCGTGGGTGATGGGCACCACCAATTCAGGGTACGGCTTCCCAAACGGATCGCCGATGGCAAGGCCCATACCGTGGAAATCGTGGAATCGGAAACCCGTCAGCCCCTCAACGGCAGTCCGAAAATACTGCAGCTCGCGCCCATGGCAGAGGTGGCGCGGGTCCAAGACGCAAGCCAGGCCGCAGGCCTGCTCAAAGAAGCCGAGGTCAAGCGTACTGATAAGCGCTGGGGCGAGGCCGAGGCGTTGATCAAGAAATCGCTGTCTTTCGATTCCACGAACGCCAATGCCTACCATATGCTGGCTCAGGTTATCGAGAAAATAGGTCGCCAATGGGAGGCTGCTGACGCCTATGCGAAGGCAATTGAACTAGATCCTCGGCACGCGTCCTGGCACTACTCCTACGGACTCATCCAGGAGAAGCGAAGCGAGCTCGAGCAAGCTGCCGCTGCATACCGCAAGGCGCTCGCACTGCGCGGTGATGTCGCCGTGCGCTACTATCGTCTTGGCCATGTTCTTGAACAGTTGGGCCAACACGAAGATGCCGAAACCGCATACAGCTATGCCATGGAACTGGACGAAAGCGGCGCCAGCAAACGCTATGGTGTCGGCGTGTATCACGAAGAGCGGGGTTTATGGACTCACGCCGCGACTGCCTATGAGCGTTTCGTTGCAGCCAACGCTAATCGTGCCGAAGTGCAGTTCCGTCTCGGGTCGGCATACGATCAAGCGTACAACTGGCCAAAAGCCATTGCAGCCTATCGCAACGCGGTCGCGCTCGATACCACCAAGCCGGAATGGCACTATCGTCTCGGCTCGATTCTGGAACGCAGCGGCGATTGGCCGGGTGCAGCCCAGGCATTTCAGGCTGCAGTGCTGCGCAATGAATCTTGCAACCCCAAATGGCATTTCCGCCTCGGCAGTGCGCTCGGCCGCGCTGGCATGGACAGCGCCGCTTGCGAAGCATTTCGCCGGACTGTACCTGTCGCGCGTCTGCACGGCATGGTCGAAGACAGATATGAAGGCGACAAAGGGTTCAAGCAGGTCGCGGAATATACGGAGTATTTCGAAACCCAGGCAGTGACCGACAACACCATTCTGTATGAGAGCTTCCACGGCTCGTCGTTGGCCTGCAATCCCTATGCGCTGTTCCTGTCCTTGCTGGACTCACCTGAGCATGAAGGCTGGACCCATATCTGGGTGTTGAACGACAAGAGCAAGATTCCAGAGTGGCTGAAGTCGCGTTCGAACGTCATCTTCGTCGCTCGTGGCTGTGACCTGTACATGCGCTACCTGACGAGCGTACGCTACCTGGTCAACAATACGACTTTCCCGGAATACTTCATGCGTAAACCCGGCCAAGCGTACCTCAACACCTGGCACGGAACCCCATGGAAAACCCTCGGCAAGGACAACCTGGGACAGTTCTTCGAACATAAGAACTCGACCAGGAATTTCCTGCATGCTACCCACATGATCAGTCCCAATCGGTATACGACTGAAGTTCTCGTGGACCGCTATGATATCCGTGGCCTGTTCCAGGGTGTCATGGTGGAATCCGGTTATCCGCGCATGGATCTTACCCTGAACATGACACAAGCGCGCAAGGAAGAAATTCGCAAGCTGGTTGGCGTAGCGAAGGATGACAAGGTAATCCTGTATGCACCTACATGGCGCGGAACACACGGCACCGTCAAGTTCGACCTCGACCGCCTCTTGCATGACCTGAACCAGATGAATGACATGGGTGGCGTCGTCCTGTTCCGTGGCCACCACATGGTGGAGAAGCTCCTGCGGGATACCAAGCTCGACACACGCATAGTTCCGTCCGACATTGACACCAACGAACTGCTTGGTATTACCGATGTACTGATCACCGACTACTCGAGCATTTTCTTCGACTTTGTTCCGACGAATAAGCCGATCATTCACTACGTGTACGACTACGAGCAGTACGCCGCCGAGCGCGGCCTGTACCTGCCGCTCGAGGACATGCCGGGCTTGGCGTGCAAAGATATCATCGGCGTCAAGCTGGCAGTTCGCAAGATGCTGCAGGCTGGCTGGACTCCTCCAGCGCAATACTTGGCTGCCAAGGCACGCTTCTGCCCCCGTGACGATGGTGCCGCCACCCAGCGCGTACGCGACCTGCTTTTCAAGGATCAGTATGACGAGAATGTCGCTGCGGGCGATAGCGCTAAACCGATACTGTTCTACGCCGGTGCGCTCATCCCGAATGGCATCACGACGTCCTTCCTGAATCTTTGCGAAAATATCGATCGCACTCGCTACCGTCCGGTGATCATCCTCGATCCAAAGAACTTGGAAAATCATCCTGACCGTCTTGAGCAGTTTGCCAAGGTCAAGAATAACATTCAGTCACTGGGCCGTTGCGGTCGCATGAATATGACGGCGGAAGAGCGGCGCCTCATCGACGAGTTCATCTTTAATTACGACTTGCCTAACGAGAAAGCGTGGAAGATCTGCGCGCGCGCCTACGAGCGCGAGTTCTTGCGCATGTTTGGCTACACCAAGTTCGAAAGCGTGGTTAACTTTGAGGGCTATTCGCAATTCTGGGCTGCGGTCATGGCGTTTGCTCCCCAGGAATCTACGAAGCAGCGGTCGGTTTACCTGCATAACGACATGCATGGAGAGTGGCGCGTGCGCTTCTCTTATCTCGAAAGCGTCTTGCGGATCTACGACCAGCACGACTCGCTAATTTCCGTAACCGAGTCGATCAACGGCGAGAATGCACGAAACCTCAGCACTGAATTTTCAATATCCGAGGCAAAGTTCAAGTATTGCGACAATACACTTACCCCGGCCACGATTCGCTCCCGGTCCCTTGAGCCCATGCCTGCGGGCGCACCGGCTTGGCTGGGCGATTCGCAGTATCGGGTCTTCGTTTCTATGGGCCGGCTGTCGAAGGAGAAAGATCACCGTAAGCTGATCGAGGCGTTTGCTGAGGTAAACATGATCCACCCCGATACCAAGCTCATGATCCTAGGCGATGGCCCGCTTCGATACGATCTCGAGTCCCAGATCATTGAACTCGGATTGACCGAATCGGTAGCGCTGGCTGGACAGTACGTCAATCCATTCCCCTTGTTGAAAGCGGCCGATTGCTTCGTCCTGTCGTCCAACCACGAGGGCCAAGGGATGGTCCTGCTCGAAGCTCTGACGCTTGAAGTGCCGACCATGTCCACTGACATTCCCGGACCACAAAGCGTCTTGAAGGACGGCAGTGGCTTATTGGTCGAAAATAGCGTAGCAGGCCTGGTGTCAGGCATGCAGCAATTCATGGATGGTCGCCTGACGTTCACTGGCTTCGACGCCGAAGCCTACCAGCGCCGCGCAATTGAGATGTTCTACAACAACGTTTGTAACGCTGACTAAGAAGGGTGTGAAGACAGCCAAGCCAGCTGGCAAGGCTGTCTCTCAAGCTGGCTTTTCTCAGTGAGGACTCTATAGCGGTGAGCAGTGCGCTAGACCTCATGAATTTTCGCCTGCCTGATAGCAAATAGTCTCGCTCATAGCTAATGCGAATAAGTTTGCTGGTGCACCCAGAGATCTACTTATATTACAGCAAAACCAAGCTTCATCTAATCGTCATCGAAGCACGGTCGAATTAAAATCAAATAATGGTGAAGCAAATTGGATAAAGAAATGAATTCTGCAAGATTCGACTCTATCACGAATAAATTAGCCAACAACTGGGAATTTGAAGTTTTATTTGATTTTTTTAATGAGAGAGCAGTAAACCATTACAAACAGTTAGAGTTCTGCATCTATTTAGCTGATGTTGGGCTGCTTGAGGAACTGCACAAATTCATTTCAAAGAATGGTCTTTATAATTTGAAAGCTCTGGCGAGCGACCCAAAAAACACCTACAAAAAACGCGATAATGCCAAGCTTCTGTTTAATATATACGAATCGGAAATGTGCGCCGTATTTGAGAGGCAGGCGGGTACACTTTCGGGTCTAGACGCTGGCCTATTAAATATCTCGCAATATTCCGATAACACTATTATCGCAAAATATATCATCAAGCATAAGGACGTCATTTTTCAGACTGAACAACAGCCAAAGACACTGATGTACCTGACTCATGCACTAAACAAAGCATTATGTGGCAATACAGATGAAGAATTATTGAAATTATTAGTCGAAAATTTCGACAAGTTCAAAAGCTTGAGTGCCATTCGCAAAGCATATATCACAAAGCTCGTTGCATTGAAACTTTTACCAAATAAGAATCTAATTGGATTCCCCAAGCTAGGATATAACGAGTTACAGAAACTGCTTGGCGTAATTGCACCGCAAAAAAGCAAACAAAATGGGGCTGAGTACCTTTTCGGACTCGTGGCAGAGGTCATAAGGCCACAAATCGCAAAGCCTGATACATTGAAAAAACTGGGCTGGGACACTAATCCGCGAGTTGCAGTTTGTCTTTCCGGAATGTATCGCGCGAGCAATCTGGCCCTACAGAGTATTCAAGAAAACATCATTGATCCGCTGAATGCTGACGTATTTTTCCATTCATGGAACGAGATGCAAGATTGGCCAGGATTGGGTGGCGCAGGTGACGAATGGATATTGCGAATATTCAATAAAGATCTATTAAATAAATGTCCTCCCCCCCTGCGATCTAAGAAGTACTTTAAAGAAAAGTTCCCTCGGACCTACATGCTGATTGATACCGCTACTCATTCCGCATTTGACCCCGCCAGACTACCAGCAAGCATGAATTTTAAAAAGATTCGGCTTGAAGATTCGAACAGTATTTTTCGGAACTTGAATGTTACTGAAGAAAATTTTGAATCGCTAGGAAGTATGAACCAAGCAAAAATGTTATACGGAATTTATAAAGCACATGAATTAGCCGTAGAATATGAGAAAGAAGAAAAATTTCGCTATGACTTCATCATCCGATGTCGGCCCGATGTTGGTCTGCACAACAAACTTAGTTTCCAAACCTTGGAAACTCTGAAAAGCGATGAAGTAGCAATGGAATTCAATAAAATGGTTGGGGCACAAGATCAGTTTTGGTATGGCCGCAGGGAAGCAGCGTTGGCTATGGCTTCACTATGGGCCGCTTCTGTAGACAGTGACAGCCTTTCGCCCTTCCCTGATCAGCCGCAACTGAGAGCCCATAGCTTGATTTTCGGATGGATGGCCAATAATTACCTTCAACCCGCACACACACCAATCAGGCGTGAGATGTCGATGGCGACAGCGCACGCTACGCCCCCTGATTTTTCGACGGCTCTGGGTGAGGACCTTAGAAATGAGGCATATGAGTTCTGCCAGAACCGAGAAGTACTGGATTTCCTAGACGCACTGCTAAATTTTAATAAATCATGAAACGCTTGATTATGGATCTCGACGACACTATTTGCTCCACGACGAATGGTGACTACAAAAATAGTGTGCCGGATACTGATATCATCCGAAAAATGACTGAATATCGCGAAATGGGATTTACGATCGCCATTAGCACCAGCAGGAATATGCGCACTTACAATGGAGATATCGGGAAGATCAACGCAAACACACTCCCGATAATTATTGATTGGTTAAGAAAATACAATGTTCCTTACGATGAAATTATTGTAGCCAAACCTTGGTGTGGCATGGACGGGTTTTATGTGGACGATAAGGCGATTCGCCCATCTGAATTTAAAAGTAAGAGCTACGAAGAAATTGCTCAGCTGTTAAGTCAGGAAAAGAAACGATGATCTTGATTACCTCTGCAGCCTACGTAGACCCCGAGTTTCAAGCCGAATTTGGCAAGTTACCCCCAGCTTTCCTGCCGGTCGCGAACAAGCGTCTTTTTTCATTACAGGCGAACGCGTTGAAAGTAGCGTATCCAAATGAATCCATTTGGCTGACTATTCCCGAGAGCTATAGCATTTCGACGCAGGATTCCCGCACCTTGCACGAAGCAGGCGTCGACGTGCTCAGCGTCCCCGTCGGTCTTAGCCTTGCGGATTCGGTACTGTTCTCACTCAATGTGATTGGAGCGAATAACACAACCGTCCGGGTCTTGCATGGAGATACTTACCTGCCCAACGTCCCTCATGGTGAGGATGTACTCGCCCTAGCATCAACTCAAGACTTCTACGACTGGGAAGTTGAAACATCCAACGCCAATGATGAGTTAGTCTGGTGCGGCTACTTTTCTTTCAGCAACTCACAGGAACTCGTCAAGAACTTGACTATCTGTCGCGGCAATTTCGTAAAGGCAGTTCGCCAGTACTTTGCTAAGCAAGATACTGATAAGCCGGTTATTGAGCAGTGGTTTGACCTCGGGCATATTAATACTTTTTACAAGACCAGAGCGAAGATTACAACTCAGCGCTCTTTTAACGAACTCGAAATATCGGACACTCACGTCTATAAAAGTGGCACGCCGCACCACAAGATTGTGGCGGAAGGTACCTGGTTCCAGTCACTACCAGTCAGACTGAAGGGGTTCGTGCCGCAACTCATGGAACAAGGCGTTAGAAACGACAAGCCCTACTATGTCATTGAGTTCCTCTATCTTGCACCACTTAACGAGCTTTTCGTAAACGGTAATAATCCTCTCTTCTTCTGGAAGAAAATTTTCAGGCACCTGAAATCTTGGTTATATGCATGCACTGAGCAGTTTCCCAGCGAACAACTCGGCCATGTCAAAGCAGGGCGTGAAGATTTAATCGTTCGAAAAACAGCAAGCCGCCTTGCTGCATTCTGCGATGCCATGAGTTTCGATATGAACGAGAAAGTTATCGTTAATAAAATAACGATGCCGTCGATCCGCGAAGTGATGACGCATTGTTCAAGTCTTGCGCTTTCAAAGAAAGTGCTACCGGGAATTTTGCACGGCGACCTGTGCTTCAGCAATATTCTATATGACTCTCGAGCTGATATGGTGAAGCTGATCGACCCTAGAGCCATTGACTTCAACAACGAATTCACGCTTTATGGCGATATTTCCTATGACATCGCTAAAATCAATCATTCAATTATTGGGTTGTACGACTACATTATTGCCGGCGCCTTCTCCATAGAAACGAATGACAGGCTCGACTTCACACTGGATATATTCCAGGACGAACGCATCAATAGCTTACAAAAGTCCTATCTAGAGGAAACTCTGCTACCCAACGTAACGGCACAGGACTACATGCCGCTGACAGTATTGCTTTTCTTGTCGATGCTCCCTTTGCATTCCGATAATAAAGAAAGGCAACTCGCGCTGTTCGCCAATGCATTTAGACTGTACGAAAAATATATTCAGGACTGATTCATGTTCATAATCCCAATGGTAGGAAAGAGCAGCCGTTTTTTCAAAGAGGGTTATTCCGAGCCGAAGTACAAACTCCTTATCAACGGCATTTCGGTATTCGAACACTCAGTAAGGTCATTTGAACGATATTTTTCATCCGATAAATTCCTTTTTCTGGTACGGTCAGATTATGAGTCATCCGATTTTGTCGAACAAAAAGCGAAAGAAATGGGGATCCTGAATTTCGCGATTGTCGAATTTTCAGAGGAGACAGAAGGTCAGGCGGACACCGTATACAAAGGGCTTGCCCGGGCCGAAAGTTTCGCCACTAGCAACGAGCCACTTTATATCTTCAATATTGACACCTTCCGCCCTAACTTCGAGAAATCGTCGAAGAGCGTAGATGATGGCTACTTAGAAGTATTCCATGGAGAAGGAACACATTGGTCGTTTGCACTTCCTGGCCAAAACGGACAAGTACTGAAAACTACCGAGAAAGATCGTATTTCAAATCTGTGCAGCAATGGACTGTACTATTTCAAGTCTAGCGCGATATTCAATAAGGCTTTTGAGAACAGCGTACTCAAAGGGCTGAAGGCAAAGGGCGAATTCTATATCGCTCCGTTATATAATTTCTTGATCGAAAACGGTCTCAAGGTTAGCTATGAGCTAGTCCCGGCCTCTAAGATTATTTTCTGCGGAACGCCGGCGGAGTACCAAAGCATCTTGCAACAATAGATACAATTCAACGGCTATCAAAATGCGCTTAACCGGCTCATGAAAGCACATTTCTACATTGCTTTTTGTTGGCGGCGTCTCTACGATTTTTGCTAACTTTTACAAATGACAACAATTTTAACCTACGGAACGTTTGATATGTTCCACATTGGCCATCTTAACCTGCTACAACGCCTTTCTTCAATGGGTGACCGACTGGTAGTGGGCGTATCAACTGATGAGTTCAATAATCTCAAAGGGAAGAAAACCCTAATTCCGTATTCGCAACGAGCAGCGATCGTGGCTGGACTCAAGTGTGTTGATCTGGTCATCCCAGAAAATACTTGGGAACAAAAAGTCGATGATATCAAGCAGCATGAAATCACAACTTTCGCGATGGGAGATGACTGGCAAGGAAAGTTCGACTTCTTGAATGAACATTGTCAGGTGATTTATCTCGAACGGACACAGAATATTTCGACAACTGAGCTAAAGCGGTCCTTGCGCAACTTCCTTTCGATTCCGAAAGAAGATCTGCTGCGCGCATTCGACGTCCTCGAAGTACTGCGGAGGGATCTCGAATGAGTTCCGCCTCGGGACCTGGCGTCATGCCGCAAGGTACTGGCAACGATACCAATCGTCCCGGGCAACCCGTGCCGACCATTGCCGACCTGCGTGCACTATCGCATGAGCAAGCACTGCAGTTGATTGAGTCTAGCCCGTACTTCGATCTTGCCTGGTACTGCGAACATAATCCTGACGTCGTCCTACATGGCGTCCGTCCAGCGAAGCATTACCTCCAGTTCGGCGCCCGCGAATGGCGCGCACCAGGTCCGCTGTTCTGCACTGCCTGGTACAAGCTGGTATATGCCGATATCGCGAACACCGATGATGTAAATCCTCTCATTCACTACATTCTAATCGGCGCGCGTGCTGGCCGTCTTCCGGCGCCCCCCGGCCTGGGAGTGCGGGCGACTGATGACGACGTGATTGAATTCATCAGACAGGATGGCATATTCGACGAAGCATGGTACCGGCTCATGTCCAGTGATTTGGAAGGAACGGGTATCGCACCGATTATGCATTACCTGCGCTGGGGCGCGGCCGAAGGTCGTAATCCATCGCGTGCATTCCATACCAAGACCTATGTGTCATTTCCCGGTGTCAAAGACAGTGGGTTGAACCCTCTGCTGCACTATATGCTGTTTGGTCGTGCTGCAGGCCTCGACCCCAGAAAGCCGCCTTCCGTTGATCCCGCGACTTATGCTCTGGTGCGTCATAGCGCCCACTTCGACGAGCAGTACTATCTAGACAATAATCCAGACCTTTGGCGCACCGCGCTGGATGCTTGCGAGCAGTTCTGCGAATCCGGTTACCGCGAACTACGCAAACCATCGGCAACCTTCGATCTGCCCTGGTATCGCGAGACCTATCTGCCCGATCGGGACGACCTCAATCCGCTGGTTCATTATGAAACGGAAGGCCGGCAGCTCGGCTACCTCCCGCGCGCGCCCATTGCCGACTTCAGCTTCACCCACGAAGGAATGCGGTACGGCACCGAGCAAAGGAAGACATTGCGTCGAGCATGCCTGTTCGCCGGCTTTGATCCTCACGGCCTGGTCGATGACTACGTTGTTGCCTACGTGAGGGAACTGTCTCGTTTCGCCGACGTGTACTACCTTGCCGATGGCGAGATGCAAGTCGGAGAACTCGCCAAGCTGGCGCCCTTCGTTCAGGGAGCATGGGCGTTGCGCCACGGTGCCTACGACTTCGGGTCCTACCGGATGTTGGCCAGCGATCTTGTAGGCTGGCACACACTTGACGCTTATGATGAACTCATGTTCGTCAACGATAGCTGCTACTGCATTCGACCGCTGGACGAGGTATTCGACAAGATGGATGCTGCAGCGTGCGACTGGTGGGGACTTCAGGCCACCAAGGGAATCTGGTCGACGCGCCATATCGATAGCAATCGCTTCACGCAGAAAATTTCGATCGACACCGTGCGCGACAAGTTGCTCAATGCTTTCGAACGCGATTACACCTATGACTTTCTGGTTGCCTCGTACTTTCTCGTCTTTAGGAAACCCGTGCTGGCAGACCATGGTTTCCGCGCGATGGTTAATCGCATAAAACGAGAACCCTCGAAGCAGCTGATTGTGCAGAAATACGAAATCGGATTCACGCGAAGGCTTATCCATGCTGGCCACAGATTCGATACTTTCATCGATCACCTGTATCCACTTCATCCAGTGTACTCGCTCACGCATTTCGAGCTGATCAGGCAAGGCTTCCCGCTGCTCAAGCGCTTTCTTCTCACGGAAAATCATTACATGGCGCCAGGTCTGGCGCGCTGGAAAGAACTGGTGCTGGAGGCGGCGCCGTCAGCGGATGTTTCACTAGTACAGGCCAATCTGGACCGAGTCGCAGATCAGGAAAAACTGTTCCGTAGCCTAAATATTCGCTTGGACGAACAGGGGCGTCCATCACCTCCTGCAGTTCTGTCCGATAGCGAGTTCACAACGCTCGACGCCACCAAGCCAAAGCAGGATAATTGGTGGGTATTTCCGGTATGTGGGTTCAACCATACCTTAGCTGGTAACGAACGTGCCGTTTTCGAAGCAGTCAAGAACAATCCGTCAATCAAGAAGATCATTCTGTACCGTTCCAAGCGTGTCGTCATCGACGGGGTCAATGTCGAGCAAGCACCGCTCAAAAGCTTGCTGGGCCAAGCTTATCTCATCGGGTCGCGAGTGATGTTCATCAAGCATACTCCGACGACCAATCTGGTTTATCCGTTGGCGGAGGACCGCCACTACCTGATCAACCTGTGGCACGGCATACCGCTCAAGCGCATCGGTTTTGCTTCGCTCGATCAGCAAGGCAACCTGGAGCGCCTGGGCCGCGAACACGCACGCTGCAAGGCAGTCATCGCATCGTCCAGGGTGGATCGCATGGCAATGGCATCGGCCTTCTATCCTCTGCAATATAACGACGTCTGGGTCACCGGTCTGCCACGCAATGATTTCATCCTGCGTGCCGCGGATGCGCTGCCTGAGGACTTGCAGCACGAAATCGCGACTCTGCAACGCGCGCTGGCGGGACGCAGGCTCGTGCTCTACGCCCCTACATTCCGCAACTCCCAGGACAATGCTTACTACCAATTCAGTCCCGAGCAGCTTGCTGCGCTATCGTGCGTTCTTGAGCGGCATGGGGCTGCTCTTGGAGTGCGTGAACACCTTGCGGACACTGCGCATTCATATTCATCCCAACTGTCGCCCATAGGTGCATTGTCGATGGGCGACAACCTGTACGCAAATATCGAAGTGCTATACCGTGAGGCCGCAGTACTGCTGACGGACTATTCGAGCTGTTTCTTCGACTTTGCGCTGACCGGCAGGCCAATGATCAGCTTCGCCTATGATCGCGATCGCTACGAAGGCAATGAGCGCGGCTTCTTCTATCACATGGACGATGTGTTCCCTGGACCGATCTGCCAGTCGTTCGACACGATGCTGGCGGCGCTCGATACGGCGCTGGTCGGCGATGCAGGGCGTCACCCAAACTACGACGCGGTCCTGCGCATGTTCTTCGAATATGTCGATGACGGCAGCGCCGAGCGGGTCGTCGAACGGGTACAAGAATTACTTGCGGCAGGCGAGATCCCCTCCAGCTAAGCACACAGAAAGGACTATCGCATGCACGATCATCCCGACATCATGCGTCGGAGATTACTTACCCTTGTCTCAACCATGGTCGCTGGTAACGCGATCAGCGCACCCGCACGCAAGGAAAAAATTGTATTCGCACAATACCCGTTCTCACTAGGCGTCGCCAGCGGTTCGCCGACAGCTGCCGGCGTCGTATTGTGGACCCGTCTGATGGGCGAGTTCGAAGCCCGTGATGCAATTCCTGTTCGGTGGGAAGTATTTGAAGAAGGCAAGCAGGACAAGCCGGTAATCAGCGGCACCGCAACCGCGATAGCCGACCTCGCGTACTCAGTGCATGTCGAGGTTGAGGGACTACGTCCAGGTCGTTGGTATGGCTACCGGTTCATGTCTGGCGATGAAGTCAGCCCCACCGGAAGAACCCGCACCATGCCTGCAGCCGACGACGCCAGCGGTTCCCTGCGCTTCGCCTATGCATCTTGCCAGCGCTGGGAGCACGGATACTACGCCGCATACCGGCACATGCTGGCGGAATCGCTCGACCTCGTGCTCTTCGTCGGTGATTACATTTACGAATACGCCGGCAAGAACGTCAAGGATGCGGTTCGCAGCCACGACCTGCCCCTGATCCGGACGCTGGACGATTATCGCGCGCGCTACGCCCTGCACCGCAGCGATCTCGACCTGCAGAAAATGCATGCCGCATGTCCCTGGCTGGTCACGATGGATGACCACGACGTCGAGGATAACCATGCGGGTGGAGTATCCGTTTTTGGCACCAAGGACTTCGAGGCAAAGCGCATCGCCGCTTACCAGGCTTTTTATGAGCATATGCCGGTGCGCAGCGACAGCCTGATCCGTGGACTGGAAGGATTGAAGCGCAGCGGCGGGTTACGTATCTACCAGCGCATCAGCTTTGGCAGGCTGGCTGAATTTCATGTGCTCGACAACCGGCAATACCGCGATGCGCCGCTGTGCGGAGCCAGGCCTTCGCCCACCATGGCCGCGGTCTGCCGCAAGAAGGACAATAGGACGAGCACCATGCTGGGGATGGAACAGGAACGGTGGCTGGACACTGGACTGGGGCAGGCAGCGCGCCGCAAGACCCAATGGAATTTCCTGGTCCAGCAAACGGCCTTCTCTCCCAGGAACTACGGTTTCGGCGAGGGCAGCCACGCTGGCACGGACGCATGGGACGGCTTCCCATCCTCGCGCGAACGATTGATCGCGTCGATCGTCGCGGAGCGCCCGCGCAATCCGGTCTTCATCGGCGGTGACCTGCACCAGAACTGGGTGGCCAATGTGCACCAGACGCCGTACGACGCGCACAGCCGGGTGATTGCAAGCGATTTCTGCGGCACCAGCATTACCTCGCGAGGGGTATCGGCCCAGCGCTCGCGAACGGTTGCTGACGCGAATCCGCACTGCCTGTACGCGAACGCCGCATACCGCGGCTATGGCGTCGTCCAGGTCAATGGAGAACGCGGGACGGTACGTTTGCGCGGCGTCCGCAATGTAGCCGATCGCGATTCGCCGATCAACACGCTGGCCGAATTTACGATCAAAAATGGTGTGCCAGGTACGGTGCGGCGCACCTGATCACCCCCAGTTCGGACCGAGCAGGCGGTGGCTGGTGCCGCCGAAACGGTCCTCGAACGTCGAATGCTGAAACAGGGAGCGGAATCCGCGCGGTGGTTCGGTCAAGACTGCCGCAAGGCCTTGCAGCACGGCTTCGTCCCGGTTTTTAGCAGGTCGTGCGCTACCCTGCGCGGGAGGATTGCGTGCATACGCCATTGCGAACCGGTGAACCGTGTTCAGGTACTGACGTTGCTCTGTGCTCAGCGGATTTTCACTGAACACGGCATTTCCATCGCTGCCAAAATACTTCAGGGAGCCCGACTCAGGATCTGACAGCAAGAGCTCGAGCAAGGATACACGACTCGTCAGGACGCGCTGAAGTCTCGAGCCCGGTTCCACATATGTCCAGGCACCCAGGCCGTATTCAGCCACCGAACTGACCTCTGGCCATGTCATGAAATAGGCTGCATTACTTTCGATGCCAAACTGGCTGCTCAAAGCCTTCTGCGTTGTGCCGCGGTATCCAATATCTACCAGCAATGGAGCCTTGTCCTGGCTGAACACAGACTGCAAGTATGCGCCATAGGCCTCGGCACGCGCCACCGCTACGGGACGCGTCGCAGGGAAAACCTTATGGGCATATTCGGTGAACAAGGTGACGGTCTGGGCATATTTTCCGGGCGTCCGGGCAAATTTCTCACGCTCCAGCCAGCGATGCTGGGCAAACACGGCACGAATGTCGTCGGTGTCGAGCAGGAATCGCTCACTTAAGATACCTGCGAACGAGAATTCGGTGTAATCACGTTCGACGACTTCCGTAATTGCACAGTGCCGCGTCAGTGCCGTCCCCAGCATGCACTGCCTGGATACCAGCAGGTAGGAGAGATCGGGGCCGTCGGCAGGTAGGTCGGCCTTGGCCTCCCTATCCGACGACACCAGATCGAACAGCAGGCGTGTATCACGCGCGAGGAAGACCAACTGGTCGGCGCGTTGAATACGAGCGATCTTCATGACAAAGCGTTCAAAGTCGGCAATCACCGGACCGAGGATCTTGAAACCAAGCTCGGCCGCTTCGCGCAGCAAGGGCTGTCCCGGCACTTCTTCCATCTGCCGGAAACGCTGGATCGCCTGCAGGTGAACCGTCGCTGCTTCTGCGCCCTCGCCATGGATCGCAAAGGTGTCGACCGCACTGCGTGGACTGATCAGCTTTTGGCTTGTAGGAATTAAACCTGCAGCCATTCCTCGAGCACGCGGTTGCTCGTAATCGGACACTGGATTGTCACCAATGTGCATGATGTGCTGTACCGGGACCTGTAGCGCGCGCGCGAGGTGATCGAAGAGCTGGCCGTGATGCTTCGTATGGCCCGACTCGGAAGAGACGAGGACGGCGATATCATCGTGGCGGATCTTCAGTCTGCGCATTACTTCGCACAAGAAATCCTTGCCGATATAGAAATCACTCGTAATCGCCAGCTTGAGCTTGCGTTGCCGCGCATGTTCCAGGATTGCCAGGCCCAGGGGACGAGCGATCAGGACTCCGAGTTCAGCAGCTTTCTCTACTTCGGCAAGCCGCGCCGTCTCGGATTCCGGCAAGCCACTAAGGCGGCCGAGCTGCCGATAAATGTCTGACAGCGTCACCTCGCTGCGCTTCTGGCTACGTGCCAGTCGCTCGGCTTCCACCCGCAGCGTCTTGAAGTCCCGAACGCCGGTCGCCTTCAGGACTGGATCTTCCGCCATCTTGACGAACACCATGTGTGGGTCGGCGTGCTCACGCTCCACGAGCGTATCAAAAAAATCGAACGAGACTGCCCTGATCGATTTGTCCGTCACCAACCTGCCGAGCATTGTCACGAGGTGGCGACGCGACGAGATCGACGCACTCAAATTGTCTGCTGACGCCATCAGCGCCGGCATGGGATGGCGGCCCTCGGCCTGCCCATGAGCCAGGAAGTGCAGCAGCGGATTGACCGCTGTCCCGTCGACGTCCGGGTTGTTCGCCAAGTAGAATTCCGAAGAAAACCGCGGAGACGGATCACGCTTTTCGGCGGCGCCATGGTCCAGGTAATGCAGGATAGGATCGGTCCCCGATGTTGCGACATCTGGATTTGACGCCAGATAATACGATTCGTCGAAATAACCTGAATTGCGGACCTTGGTTATGAGAGTGGCGCGATCGTTTGCCGCCAACTGTAAGGCCTCTCCCAGCATTCGGCTCACCAATTCCTGCTCGGCCCGGCTAATTACCAGGACCAGGACTTCTTCTTGGGACAGGTTACCTGGCGGCTTGAAGTTGGCGATCGTGCGAAATGCAGTAGTCTGACGATAAGCGCCGGCGATGGCACGCAGGCCATTCTCAGTACACCCACCGAGCGACTGGAACTGCCTGGTATGCGTCAGCACCCAGCGGAAGAAGGCAATCTCGCTCTCGGCGCCCACATCCGGCAGCAGATTCAAGCGCACGAAGTTGCCGAAGATCTGGCGCAGGGTTGGCAGCAGCGAGTCCGCGCGTGGAAGACGCTTTTCCACAATGCCGCAATCGACGTAATGCCGTGCCGGGCCGAGCGGGTAGGCGCCAATGTCGGGATATTTCTCGAGGTAGAAAGCGGTATCGATCCAGCCTATATCCGTAAGTACGGCGGCGACCCCGGCCAGAAACTTCTCTTTATCCATGCTGCGACTGTTTTACGGTGTGGTGAATGGCCAGACCACGACTTCCCGTGGCTGAATCAATGAGATCGGCGTAAGCGTCGGCAAATTTGGCCGTCGTGGAAAAGCGGCCGAGCGCCGCGCCGCAGTGCGCCTTGAGCGTCTCAAATAAGGCCTGGTCGGTACACAAACGCTCGATGTGTGCTGCAGCAGCAGCGGCATCCCCGGGTTCGAAGCATAAGGCATTCCTGTTCTCTGAAACGATTTCACGGTTGCCGAATACGCGTGTCGTTACGACAGGAAGGTCGAAAAACAGTGCTTCCTGCAGCACCCGGGGATAGCTCTCCATGCCCGAGCAGAACAGGAAGAAATCGGCGGCGATGAAATAGGGGAAAGGATCCGGGGTCTCCGCGACAATGCTCACGCATTTGGCCCGCGGCCCCAATCCCCTCACCTGCCGATGGAGTTCGTCCGAGTATTCGCCGGCACGATCGCCAACGATCACCAGCGTGAGATGCTCCGCCACGCCCTCGTTCAGCCGACGCACGATTTCCACGATGTCCTGTTGACGCTTCCTGGCGCATACCGTGCCGACGCAGAGGCCGACCCTGTCGTTCGGAGCAAGTTTCAGCTTGCGGCGGGCCTGTTGTTTGGACAGCTTCTTTTTCTCGCCACCCAGCTGCGTGAAGTCGACGGCGTTATAAATCACCGACGTGTTGCACCTTACGCCAAGCTGATGCTTGTAGTATTCGCGCGTCGACTCGCAGACGAAGACCAGTTCGGCTTCGTGCGCGGCGCGACGGGCGAAATACTCGGCGACACCGCCATGCTCGCGCAGGTGGGTGAATGGCGGCTCGCTCTCATGGATAATCCAGAATGCCGGCTTGTCGGCCTGGATCGCGGCCACAACAAAGTGATAGGCCAGCACGGTATTGGCGAGCACCATGTCTACACCAAGGGTCTCGATCTCGTCTACGCAAGCGCCGATGAACTTCGTCAGCGATGCTTCATTGTGTGTCCCGCCATGGCCAAGGTCAGGGCAAATACGGACAGCCGCGCCCACGTCCCGGTAGCGCGCCGCAAGCGGTCCGGCGGCGGGAGACACCACAACGAAGCGATGACGACCTCGTGCACTCAAAGCCTTTACCAAGTCGAACAGCACCAGTGGCGCGCCCTCGAAATTCAGGTTGTGTGTATAGACCAGGATGGCGCGCGTGTCCGAACCTGGGCCGACAGGATAGCGTGGCATCCTGCGTACGTCGCAGTTCGAGCTGTCGGCTGCAAGCCAGCGGTTGTAATATGGGTCGACCAGTGCGTCGTAGCGGCGCAGGAACTCCGCCTCTTCCCTTGGATTGTCGTTGCCGATGCCGGTACCGCGGGTAAAACCCTCATGGTGGATCAGTGCGGCGTCGGGACAGAAGACATTGCGTAGCCCGGCATCATGCAGGCGCAGGCCGAGATCGCAATCGTTGTACGCAACGGCGAACGTCTTGGCGTCGAATCCGCCCGCATCCAGAAAGGTCTCGCGCCGCATGGCAAGACAGGCCGCCGACAGCGCCAGGTAGTCATGCATGGCGAACAGCATACCGGCGTAGGCATCTTCCTTTTTCGCCAGGTGCTTGAAGGCGGTCACGGGAAGCTTGTTGTAGAGAAGTCCGAAACGAATCCCCGAATGCTGAACAACCATATTCGGGTAGAACAGCAGCGCCCCTGCGCTACCGACCTGCTTGTTCCTGGCTACGCCTGCCAGTTGCGTCAGCCATCCCGGCTCGACGATCTCGGTGTCGTTGTTCAGAAAGCAGACCAGTTCGGCGTCACAGCGCTGGACAGCGACGTTGTTGATGTGAGCGTAATTGAAACCGCCTCCGGGCGGGTTCGAAACGGTCACGACATCGATCCGGGGATGACGCTCCAGCTCGCTAAAGTATGCCCGGCTTTCTTCCAGCACGGAGTCATTATCGATGACAAGAATGCTGTAATCCCGATACGACGTCTTCGCGAGGACGGACTCGATACATGTTTGCAGGAGTTCGCAATGATCCTTTGTGGGAATGATGAGCGTGATCTTCGGTCCATGGTCAGGGAAGGTCAACGCATGGACAGAGAAATCACGGTCGAGATGATTGGAGTACGCGCTCCTGACCTCGACAGAAAAATCACGGTAGCCCAGTTCGTATGCCATCTTTTCCGCGGTCGCCGTGCCCCGTTCGAGCGATTCCCGTCTGTCGGTAAACAGCCGCTCCATGCTGAACACGGGATCCTGAATATGGAATATGGCGCCGAACTTTTCCTGCCATTCTAAGAACCCGGCATAGATGTCATTTTCGTCCCGGACGAACAAAGCGGCCATTCCGGGGGCGGCAAATATCGGTCGCTGGACAAAGTTGGTGGCTAGTTGCAGTTCAGGCGAAAAATCCGGTTTTGCCCACATGATGTCAGCCCGGCTGGTGCGAATCACGCTATCTGCATAGGCCCACTGCGCGCCCGTCGGCAATCCATCCTCATGCAACGTTCGGATCCCGGGAAGGATGCAGTCCCCTTCAATCAGAGGAACTACGAAATCCGCCTGCGCACCTGAACGCAGGAAGTCGTGATGGCTGACGATACGCTCTTCTGCATATGCCGTCAGGCGCAGCAGTTCGGCTGCATCAATGTCTGCAGGCTCTTTATAAACCAGCCGCCAGTCGACATTCGACAAGTCCATCAAGGACTCAAGCGTCGTCTGCAGGCTTTGCGGTTGCGACGGATGAATAGTAAAAATGATCATATAAGAATGCGCGGGCAATAAGTGACTCACCGGGCGTTACGCATCGATGGGCGTCCCGGGTCGTCAGGCATACATTTCGGCAGCGGAAAACGCCAGGCCTTTACCATCCTTCGCTGAAACCAGAGGCAGGCCGCTGATTGGCCAATCGATGGCCAGCACCGGGTCGTTCCAGGCGATGCACCGCTCATGCTCAGGTGCATAATAATCGGTCGTCTTATATACGAACTCGGCCGTTTCCGACAACACCACGAAGCCGTGGGCGAAGCCTTCCGGCACCCACATTTGCACTTTGTTCTCGGCACTCAGGATTTCGCCTACCCACTGCCCAAAAGTGGCCGACGAACGGCGCAGGTCCACCGCGACGTCGAAGACACTGCCGGCAACAACCCGCACCAGCTTGCCTTGTGCCTGATGAACCTGGTAGTGCATGCCGCGCAGCACGTTCTGTGCCGATTTCGAATGATTGTCCTGGACGAAAGCCACCTGCCGTCCAACCGCCTCTTCGAACCGAGCCTGGTGAAAACTCTCATAAAAGAACCCGCGCTCATCACCAAACACGCGGGGTTCGATACGCATGACGTCGGGAATGGCCAAGCTGATAATTTGCATTAAAACACCGTTTCTTTTAAAACACGCATCAGGTACTGGCCGTAGCCATTCTTCTTCATTGGACTCGCAAGCTCTTCCAGCTGCGCCGCATCGATCCAGCCCTTACGGAAAGCAATCTCTTCTGGGCATGCAACTTTCAGGCCCTGCCGATGTTCAATTGTCGCGATAAATTGACTAGCATCGAGCAACGATTCATGGGTGCCTGTATCGAGCCAGGCATAACCGCGCCCCATGATCTCGACATGCAGCCTACCCATTTCTAAATACAGTCGATTCAGATCTGTGATCTCGAGTTCCCCGCGTGCGGACGGCTTGAGCGTGCGCGCCATCCTTGCCACATTTTCATCGTAAAAGTACAAGCCCGTGACCGCGTAGTTCGAGCGCGGCGCGGCTGGCTTTTCCTCTAGGCTCACGGCCTTCCCCTCGCGATCGAAGTCGATCACTCCGTAACGCTCCGGATCCTGAACGTGATAGGCGAAGACGCTGGCACAATCGGTACGCGTGTTAGCGCGGTCGAGCAAAGTGTGGAGATTATGACCGTAGAACAGGTTATCGCCCAGGACCAGGGCCGAAGGTGAGTCGCCAAGGAACTGCTCTCCGATAAGGAAGGCCTGGGCCAGGCCATCCGGCGACGCCTGCTCGGCATACGACAGGTTCAATCCCCAGCGCGCGCCATCGCCCAGCAGTTGCTGGAAGCGCGGCGTATCCTGCGGCGTCGAAATGACCAGGATGTCGCGGATCCCACCCAGCATCAGGGTGCTCAGCGGATAATAAATCATCGGCTTGTCGAACACTGGCAGCAATTGCTTCGAGATCGCTAGCGTTGCCGGATGCAGCCGGGTGCCACTGCCTCCGGCAAGGATGATACCTTTACGTTTCACGGTGTCGCTCATGGGTTTCCTTGCGCCGACAGTTCGGCGATCATACGGTCGACGTGATGGCTCCAGTCTGGCAGCGCCAGGCCAAAACGCGTACAAAACTTGCTGCAGTCCAGGCGCGAATTCGCGGGCCGCACAGCCGGCGCCGGAAACGCGCTCGACGCGATTGCTTGCACGGCATCCGGCCCTGCCTTCAATACGGCACCATGGGCCTGGGCCTGCGCCAACACATGCCGAGCGTAGGCGTACCAAGTCGTGCTGCCGCTCGCTGCCAGGTGGTAGGTGCCGGACAACGCATCCGCGTCTGCCCCCAGCCATGCGATACGGTGCAGCGCCAGCGCCGTGGCGTCGGCCAGCAATTCGGCAGCGGTCGGCGCGCCGTGCTGGTCGGCCACCACGCTCAGGGTCTCGCGTTCTTTCGCAAGGCGCAGCATGGTCTTCGCAAAATTGCCGCCGCGCGCGGCGAACACCCAGCTGGTGCGCAGGATCAGGTGGCGCGCGCCGCTGGCGCGGATGCGCTGCTCGCCCTCGTACTTGGTGCGGCCATAGACCGACAGCGGATTGGCGGCGTCGGTCTCGACCCAGGCGCCCTCTTTCGCGCCGTCAAACACGTAGTCGGTCGAATAGTGCACCAGCCAGGCGCCGCGGGCGGCGGCTTCTTCCGCCAGCACGCCGGGGGCCACCGCATTGCACGCCTCTGCCGCACTCCGGTCGCTTTCGGCCCGGTCGACCGCCGTATAGGCAGCGGCGTTGACGATCACATCCGGCGCGACACCCCGCACCAGTGCGCGCAGCGCTTCGGGATCGGCGACATCGACCTCGCCGCGGCCGCAGGCACGCAGCTCGCCCAGCGGCGCCAATGCGCGCTGCAGCTCCCAGCCGACCTGTCCATCCTTACCAAGCAGCAGGATCTTCATGGGTGAGACCGACCGTCTTCGTACTGCCTGCCGATCCACTCGCGATAAGCGCCGCTGGTGACGTTGCGCACCCAATCGCCGTGCGCCAGATACCACTCGACGGTTTTGCGGATGCCGGTCTCGAAGGTCTCGGCGGGCCGCCAGCCCAGCTCGCGTTCCAGCTTGCCGGCATCGATGGCATAGCGGCGATCGTGGCCTGGACGGTCCTTCACGAACGTCATCTGGGCGGCATACGACTGTCCGTCGTCGCGCGGCTGAAGTTCGTCGAGGAGCAGGCACAGCGTGCGTACCACATCAAGATTGGCTTTCTCGTTGCAGCCGCCGACATTATAGGTTTCGCCCGGGCGCCCTGCGGCCAGCACACGCCGGATCGCACTGCAATGATCCGTCACGTACAGCCAGTCGCGGATCTGCTGTCCGTCGCCGTAGATCGGCAGTGGCTTGCCCGCCAGGGCGTTATGGATCACGAGCGGGATCAGTTTTTCAGGGAAGTGATACGGGCCGTAGTTATTCGAGCAGTTGGTCGTCAGTACCGGCAGTCCATAGGTGTGGTGGTAGGCACGCACCAGGTGATCCGAGGCAGCCTTGCTGGCGGAATACGGGCTGTTCGGCTCATAGCGGTGCTGCTCGTCGAATGCCGGCGCCTCGCTCGACAGCGAGCCATAGACTTCGTCGGTCGACACGTGCAGGAAACGGAAGGCCGAACGCGCATCGGCATCGAGGCCATTCCAGTAGGCGCGAACCGCTTCGAGCAGGTTGAAGGTGCCGACAATATTGGTCTGGATGAAGGCGCCCGGGCCCTCGATCGAGCGGTCGACGTGGCTTTCGGCTGCCAAGTTGACGACTGCCCTCACCCGGTGTTCGGCCAGCAGGCGCGCCACCAGGGCACCGTCGCCGATATCGCCGCGCACGAATTGGTGGCGCGGGTTGCCCTCGAGGCTGGCGAGATTCTGCAGGTTGCCGGCGTAGGTCAGTAGGTCGAGGTTGACGACTGGCTCGTCATGGTGCGCCAGCCAGTCGATGACGAAGTTCGAGCCAATGAAGCCCGCTCCGCCCGTCACGAGGATGGTCATTCCTGCGGTTCCTGGTAGATGTGTGAAAGGCCAACAGCGCCAGGGCGCATACTGAACCTAGATAATCATGCCATTTTCGGCGCGATACGGGCGGATTGTCAATCCGGTGGCCGATCAGGGTAGATCGCCCCCCCGGTCACGCCGCCTTCACCGCCCGCAACATCACCTCAATCCCCTGCGCCTCCACCGGCCTGCTGAAACAATACCCCTGCATCTGATCGCACCCATGCCCCCGCAAGAACGCTAGCTGCTCCGACGTCTCCACCCCTTCCGCGATCACGTTCAGCTTCATCGAATGCGCCAGCGCGATCACCGCGTTCACGATCGCGGCATCATCCGCATCCCGGGTCAGATCACTCACAAACGACCGATCGATCTTGAGACTATGAATTGGAAACCGCTTCAGACTCGCCAGGCTCGAATACCCGGTCCCGAAATCGTCGATCGCCAGCTGCACCCCCATCGCCGCCAGCTGCCCCATGGTCTCGGCAGCGGCAACCGGATTCTGCATCAACACGCTCTCGGTAATCTCCAGCGTCAACCAGCACGGATCGCAGCCGGTCTGCTCCAGTAGCTCGGCCACGCGCTGGGCCACGTCCTGGCCCAGGAACTGGCGCGCCGACAGGTTCACGCTCACCCGCATCGGCGCCAGGCCGTGGCGCAGCCAGGCGACCTGCTGCGCCATCGCGGTCTCCAGCACCCATTCGCCGATCGGCACAATCAGGCCGGTTTCCTCGGCCAGCGGGATAAAATCGGACGGCGCCACCATCGGCCGGCCCTGCGGCTGCCAGCGCAGCAGCGCTTCTACCCCGCTCACCCGGCCGCTGGCGATATCGACCACCGGCTGATAATGCAGCAAGAATTCGCGGCGCTGCAGCGCGCGTTGCAGCGCGCCTTCCATGCGCAGGTGCTCCACCGCGTGGGCGCCCATGCCGGCCTGGTAGAAACTGTAGTGGTTGCCGCCCGTGCCTTTCGACTGGTACATCGCGCTGTCGGCGCACTTGAGCAGGGTCGCGGCATCCAGGCCGTCGCGCGGATACATGGCGATGCCGATCGAGCCGGTCGGGAATACCTCTTGTCCGCTCAGCAGCAGCGGCTGGAACAGGTTACCCAGCAGCTTGTGCGCCACCTTGGCCGCATCGCCCTCGCCGGCCAGCTCGGGCAGCACCACCACGAACTCGTCGCCGCCCTGGCGCGCCACCGTGTCGCTCTCGCGCAGGCTGCCCGCCAGGCGGCGCGCGATCTCGACGATCATGCGGTCACCGGCGTCGTGGCCCAGGCTGTCGTTGACGTGTTTAAAACGGTCCAGGTCGATGAACATCACCGCCACCTGCGTGCCGGCGCGGTGGGCGTGCACGATGGCTTGCGCCAGGCGGTCCTGCAGCAGCAGGCGGTTCGGCAGGCCGGTCAGGGCGTCGTGGTTCGCCATGCGCAGCAGCGCCTCTTCGGCGCCCTTGCGGCGCGCGATGTCCTCGACCACCGCGATGAAGCGCTGGTTGCCGTTGGCGTCGCGCATCATCGAGACGCTTACATTGACCCAGATCGGCATGCCGTCGCGCCGCACCAGACGCCGCTCGCGCTGGTAGTCGGCGATCTCGCTGGCGCGCAGGCGCTTTACCAGCGCCAGCTCGTCGGGCAAGTCGTCTTCGTAGGTCAGTTGCTGGAAGAAGCGCTGCAGCAGCTCCACCTCGCTGTAGCCCAGGATCTGCGCCATCTTGCGGTTCACCCGCAGCAGGCGCCCGTCCGGGCCCAGCAGCACGATGCCGACTGCCGCCTGGCTGAAGGTGAGCCGGAAGAATTCTTCGCTTTCCTGCAGGCGCAGGCGCGCCTTGCGGCTGAAGGTGATGTCCTGGCCGATCAGCAGCAGCATGTGGCCGCCCGCCTGCGTGGTGCGGCGCATATTGAACTCGACGTAGCGCACACCGTCGGCGCGCCCGTCCAGGGTCACCAGCACGTGGTCTTGCGGCGTGCCGCTACGCAGCGCCTCGTCGACGCGCGCTGCCAGCTCCGGGTCGGGCAGCAGCTGCTCGAGCGGGTGGCCGGCCGCGATCGCTTCTTCAGGGGCGCCGATCAGGTCGGCCATGGTGCGGTTCATCGAGCGCACCTTGCGGTCGGCATCGACTACCACCAGCCCGGCCGGCATGCCGTCGATGACTTGCTCCAGGTAGTTGCGGTTCTGGCGCACATTGCGCTGGTCGGCGTGGGCATAGGTATCCAGCGCCAGGCCCATGTCGAAACAGACCACTTTCAGCACCGCATCCCAGGCTTCTGTAAAACGCGCCGGTTCGGCCTGCAGCTTGTGCCACAGCATGCTGGAGAGTTCGGACAGGTATTTGCGGTAGGCGCCGATATACCATTTCGGATCGAGCCCGATGCGCTGGTGGGCCGCGCCCACGCGCAGGCGTTCGCGGATGTAATCGGGGCCGTAGTCGCCCGCCGTCAGGCTGCTGAAATAGCCTGACTGCGCTCGTCGCAGGCGCGCCGTGGTGGCCTCGTCGCCCAGCAGTTCGCGCATGCGCGGGAAGGCCAGCAAGTGTTCGTAGAAGCTGTCCGAGAAGGCGTCGCGCTCCTGCTCGAGCAGCGCGTGCACCTCGCGCAGCAGCTCGGCGTCACGCACACCCAGCTGCAGAAATTCCATGCGCGCCGCGACCTCTTCTTCATCCAGACCGATTTCATGCGCCAGAGTGTCAATCAATTCGGGCGTTTCTCTCATGCGGATCTCCACGCGTGCGCAGGCTGCAAGACGGCGCTTGTCGTGCTGGATTGGGTCTGGATTGTCATCAGGCGAGACCTGGTCAGCAAAATCGACCAGGATTTATTGGCTATCAGGATATTTTAATTGCATGATAGCAAACTAAATCTGCGCAGTCGCGGCTGTCGTGCGCTCTGTTGTTTATTGGGCTTTGGAAGCGCCAGTTAATTAAACTGGATTAAGTACCGGCTGACGCTGCTTGCGGCAGATGAATGATAAAACTCGACCCACGCCCCAACCCGGCACTCTCGACGCTGATCGACCCATCATGCAGCTCCACGATCCGGCGCGCGATATACAGGCCCAGTCCGAGCCCGCTGGCATTGGCCTGGGTCTGCAGCGTAAACGCCCCGAACACATGCGGCAGGTCGTGGGCGGCGATGCCCTGGCCGCTGTCATTGACGCGGATCCGCACCCCATCGGCGTCGCTGCTGATAGCCACTTCCACCGCCCCGCCCTCGTCGGTGAACTTGATCGCATTCAGGATCAGGTTCCACAGCACCTGTTGCAGGCGGCGCGGATCGGCCAGGACCTGCACGCGTTCGCCGAAGTCGGCCGGCGTCACCCTGAACGCGATGCCCTTGTCATGCGCCTTGGTTTCGATCGTCGACACCGCATCGCGTACGATCCGGCCCAGCGATACCGGGCTGCGCTCGATCGACATGGTACCGGTGAGCGTGCGGGCGGCGTCGATCAGGTCTTCGACCATGCTCGCCTCCTGGCGCACATGCACCCGCATCGCGCCCAAGGCCGTGGTCAAGGCCGGCGGCAAGTCATGCACCGTCTTCAACAGCAGGTCGATGCGCATCGCCAGCGCCGACAGCGGGGTGCGCATTTCGTGCGATACCGTGGCCAGGAACAGGTCGCGGGTCTGGCTCACGCGTTGCAGTTCGTCAATCGTGTCGCGCTGGCGATCGAGCGAGTCGGCCAGTGTGCGCAGCAGCGCGCGGAAGGTGGCCAGGCGGCCCTCGGCCAGCGGCGCCTCGAGCCGCACTTCATTCCACAATGCCTGGCCCGGCAGTTTCAACAGCCTGGCCAGCTGTTCGCATGCCATCGGCGAACTGAAATCACGCCAGCGCCAGCCGAATACCACCGCGCCGTAGCGCTGGCCGGCGCGGGTCAGGGGCAGGCCGCACACGCACATGCCGTGGAATGCTTCTTCGGCGTAGTCGCTGCCGCCCTCCAGCGCCGCGACGATGCGCCGCTCGACGGCACAACCCGGGCCATCCTCTTCCCACAGGATTGAGGTTCCCAGCAGGCGCGCGGTCTGCGAGCCGAGCATCGGCCCGATCCTGCGCCCGCCCCCGATATCGTAGGCCGACACCACCAGGCCGCTGGCCTGGCAGAACTGCAGCAGCGGCGCCTGCCACTCGCTCCAGTCGAGTTGCGGCGCATCGGGTCGGGCGATGTGGATCACGTCGCGTCGTCGACCGGCTGGTCGGCCGACGGAGGCAACGCCTCGCCCTGGGCCACCGCCACCTCGATCGCGGGGCTCTGGCGCGTGGGCGAGCGCGACAACAGGCTCGAATAGGCCGAGAACGGCAGTTGCGGCACCGCGTTGGCCGCGGCCGTGGCCGAGGTGTCTTCTTCCAGCAGCGCCACGCCGCCTTCGGCGATGATGTATTCGCGCGTCACCTGGCGGATGCGGCTCCCGCGCACTTTCGGGATCGCGATCGCGCGCCGTAACACCGTCGAAATCTCGACGTAGCTCAGCAGGATGATGTTGTCCACCAGGTGCGATCCCTTGAGTTCTTCGCTGATCTGCGACACGCCCAGCAGTTCGGGGCTCTCGTAATTGAACAACACCGTGGCCAGGCGATTCTTGAAATGGGTCGCCACCGCATACAGGAAGTCGGCCACCTCGCTGCGGCTGGCCAGCTCATACACGGCAACCGAATCGAATACGATGCAATCGATGCCCTCGCGCTCGACCAGGCTGACGACCGTATCGAAATGCACATCCAGTTCGAGTTCGAGCGGCGACTCGTAATGCAAGAACAATTCACCGCGCTCGATCATGCCGTCCAGGTCGAAGCCGAGCGACGCGGCATTGCGGATCAGCTGGCGCGGATGTTCATCCAGCGTGACCAGCAGGGTCTTGCGCCCGGCCTTGGCGGCGGCGGTCAGGAACTGCACCGACAGCACGGTCTTGCCGGTTCCCGAAATCCCGCTCACCATGGTGACCGAGCCTTCGTACAGGCCGCCGTCCATCAGGACGTCGATGGCGGGTGCGCCGGTCGAGATGCGCTTGCTTGACGTCGGCTGGTCGTTGAGCAGCTTGGGGCGCGACTGCGCGCGGCGGTACACGTGCACGCCCTGGTGCGCCTCGATGCGCATGGTGTGGCTGCCGCCGATAAAATCCTGGCCGCGCGACTTGGCCACTGTCAGGCGCCGCTCGACCCGCCGCTTGTGCTCGGCACGGCTCAGTTCGATGATGGTATCGAACACGAAGCGTTCATGCGCGGGCGCCGCCAGCGACTCGTCGCGTTCGGCCGTCACCAGGGTGGTCACCCCTAGCCGGTTGAGGCCCTCGATCAGCACATGGACATCTTCGCGAAACGGCAGATCATGCACCTCGGCATACAGGCGCATCGGCGTCAGGCCATCGATCAGCAGGCGCCGGGCACCCATGCCGCGCAGCGAATCGGCGAACACGCCATCGCCGTTGCGAAATTCGGATAGCAGTACGCCGGGACTGGTCTGGATGATCTTGATCTTGCCGGCATCGATCTGCGCCTGCAGGTCCCAGTCGAAACCTGCGGCATCGCGCAGCAGCTTGGCCGAGTCGAGTTCGAACGACACGATCACGCCCGGCTCGTCATAGTAGGCAGCGCCGGCGTGGATGAAGCCCAGGCCGAGCGTGGTCTTGCCCGAGCCCGGCGGGCCTTCGACAATCAGGTTGTTATGGCGTGGAATGCCGCCGAGAAGAATTTCATCGAGTCCTGCGATGCCTGTTTTGATCAGCGTGTGCACGTGCTGCTTTCTGTAGGAAGTTGTTCCAGGGTTAAAACGTCGACATAGTCTAGCAGTTGCGGTGCATATCTGTTGACATACCTTCAAGCAGCATGGGGCGCGGCTGGGCCGGCTTCCGCCTCGATATGACGAGTGCGCAAGCTCCCCGCTACTCAGCTTTGCAGCAGGACAAAGTTCTCGATAAAAATTAGGAAGAAAGTGATTGGTGGACATAATCAAAGGAGCCAATCATGTCGCTGTCCCCTTCCCTGCAGCAACTCGCCATCGCCGTGCTCGGCTGCGCCGTTTCCGCCAGTGCGCTGGCCGACGTCGAAGTCGCCCTGACTACGCTGCAGCCGACGGTCGGCCGTGGCGACAATGTGCTGGTACGCGTGGTGCTGACCAATACCTCGGCCAGCGCCACGCACCTGCTGCGCTGGCGCACGCCGCTGGACGGGGTCGAATCGCCCTTGTTCGAGGTGAGCCGCGACGGCCAGCCGGTGCGTTACCTGGGCCGCCGCATCAAGCGCGCCGCTCCACGCCCAGGCGATTATGTGCGCCTCGATCCCGGCGCATCGCTGGTCAACACGGTCGAGCTGTCGTCGCTGTACGAGATGAACGTGACGGGCAACTACACGATCCGCTACCGCAGCGCGGCCATGCCATCGCCAAGCGCCGGCGTGCAGCCGATTGTCGGCGAGCTGGTCTCTGGCGCGGTCTCGATCTGGGTCTACGGCCGCTTGCCGCGCGGCGGCCAGGCCGTCCCGCTGGCGCCAGAGCCCGGCAATGCCGGCCTGAGCTACGCCAACTGCTCCAACGCCCAGCAGGAGCAATTGGCGACGGCAATGGATGCGGGACGGGCGATGACGGTCGACAGTCATGCCTACCTCAGCGCTGGCAAGCCCTATGGCGAGCGTTATGCGACCTGGTTCGGGGCGCCGGATGCGGCGCGCGGCGTCAAGGTGACCAGCAATTTCACGGCCATCAAGGACGCGTTCGAAAACAGGCCGGTGAAGATCGATTGCGATTGCGACGAGCCGTATTTCGCGTATGTGTATCCGGCACGGCCGTACACCGTGTGGGTGTGCAAGGCGTTCTGGGCTGCGGCCGTGACTGGCACCGATTCACGCGGCGGCACCCTGCTGCATGAGCTGAGCCATTTCAATGTGGTGGCGGCGACCGACGACCATGTGTATGGCCAGGCCGGCGCGGCCGAACTGGCGCGCGCGGCGCCGGAACGGGCGATCAACAATGCCGATTCACATGAGTATTTTGGCGAGAATACGCCGGCGCAGCAGTGATGCTGGGGCACGCACAAACGTTGGCGGATGCATCCACGTTAGCAGATGCACGTACGTTAGCAGATGCACGCACGTTAGCAGATGCACGTTAGCAGATGCACGTACGTTAGCAGATGCACGTACGTTAGCAGATGCACGTACGTTAGCAGATGCACGTACGTTAGCAGATGCACGTCGTTCCCGCGCAGGCGGGAACCTAAGTCGTTAGCGTTACGTTAGCGCATGCAAACTTGGGTTCCCGCCTGCGCGGGAACGACGGTTTTGAGGCTAACGAAATAAAAATTTCCCCGTTGATTTTGAGGCTAACGAAAGAAAAATTTCGCCGCCGATCAACGCCCCGTGAACGAAAACTTCACCGGAATCGCCGGACTGCTCTTGATACTGGCTGGATCAATCTTGCCCAAGCTCGACAACCACGGCCCCGCATACCGGATCTCATAACTATGCTGCCCCGGCTTGAACGCATACGCCTGGGTGATGTCGATCGTGTTCAGATGCGTGGTCTGCGGCTTGACCTCGAGGTAATCCGCCGGCCCCAGCGCGGCGCGCTTGACCATGCGGCCGGTGTAGGCCACTTCGTCCAGCGGCGTGCGCAGGTTGAAGCGGGGTGCGCTCAGGTCGTCGCCCAGGGCGATCTCGCGCGGGATCCACACCGACTGGTCGCCGCGGTTCTCGATCAGCACGCGCACCTTGACCGACTTGGCGCCGGTCTCGACTTCGAGCCGATGATGTACATTCACTTTGGCCTCCACGGCCTTGACGACACCGGCCAATCCGCCCAGCGCCAGTATCGTCGCCAGCACGGTGGCCGACACGCTTCGTTTACCATGCATCTTCGCTCCCTTCGACAACGCTGTTCGACCCCGTCCGCCGCCCATGCGGCTCACGCCTTTCGATTATGACACGAGTTTGCCTGGCGGTTCAGGGCAGTATGTTACCGCCTGTTTCAGGCAAGGCCGCCAGGATCGTCACCGCCACCCGCCGGTTGCGGGTTTGTCCGTCCACATCCGTGTTCGGCGCCACCGGGCGCGTGTCGGCAAAGCCGATCGCCGACAGCCGCGCCGGCGGCAGGCCGTTGTCGATGAACAGCCGCACCACGCTCGATGCGCGCGCGGTCGACAGCTCCCAGTTCGATGGATACACCGGGCTGGCGATCGGCAGGTCGTCGGTATGGCCCTCGACCTCGATGCGGTGGCTGTCGTCCTTCAGCAGCCCCGCCACGGCGCCCAGCACTTCGCGCGCTTCCGGGTCGAGCGCGGCCTGGCCCTGCTCGAACAGCACGCTGGCATTGATCTCGACGCTGATCCCGCGCGCATTCTGCGTCACCCGCACCTGGCCCGATTTGACCAAGGGAAGCAGGGTCGCCGACAGCTCGCGCGCCATCACGCCCATGCGCTCCTGCTCACGGCGCGCGGCCTCGTTGCGCTTGCGGTTGATGATGTGCGACAGCGGCAGCACCGGCTCGACATTGGTATTGACCTGCGTGGCCGCGCCGCGTCCGCCGAAGGCGTCGCCCAGGGCGTCGGACAGCACCTGGTACTTGCCCTCGTTGACGATCGAGATCGCGTACATCACCACGAAAAAGGCGAACAGCAGCGTGATCAGGTCGGCGTACGAGATCAGCCAGCGCTCATGGTGCTCTTGCGGGACATCGTCGTCGTAGCGTTTGCGGGCCATGGGCTGGACCTGTCGATCAGTGCCGCGCCAGCAGGCTGGCCACGCGCTCGTCGACCACCCGGCCATGGTCGCCGCTGGCGAGATCGGCGAACACCTCGGCCAGGATCTCGTACTGCGAGACCCGGTCATTGACGATCGCCTTCAGTTTATTACCCACCGGGTAGAAGAACAGGTTGGCCAGGCCGACCCCATACACGGTCGACACAAAAGCCACCGCGATGCCAGAGCCCAGGCGCGCCGGGTCGGACAGGTTTTCCATCACGTGGATCAGGCCCAGCACGGCGCCCAGGATGCCGATCGTCGGCGAATAGCCGGCCGCCGATTCCCAGATGCGCGCCGCTTGTCTCTGGGCGAATTCATAGCCGTTGATCTCGTGTTCGAGCAGGCTGCGCAGCTTGTCGGGCGCGATGCCGTCCACCACCAGCCGCAGGCCCTTGGCCACGAAGGGGTCGGCCTTGGCCATATATTGTTCGAGCGACAGCAGGCCGTCGCGGCGCGCCGTCTGGCTCCACAGGGTGATGTCGCGCGACAGTTTCTGGCGGCCGTTCCTGGGCGGCACGAAGACCCAGCGCAGCATGCCCAGGCCGCGCAGGAAGGTGCGCGATTCGCTCTGCAGCAGTACGGCGCCGAAGGTGCCGACCACCACGATGGCGAAGGCGGCCGGCTGCATCAGCGATGCAAACCTGCCGCCGTCGAGTGTGTATCCAAGGAAGATGCCGGCCAGCGCCAGCACCAGGCCGACTACGCTGGCCCAGTCCATATATGCTCCCGCAAGGTGGTGCGCAGGCGCGCAACGGCTTGCGTGTGCAACTGCGACACCCGCGATTCACTCACGCCCATGACGGCGCCGATTTCCTTCAGGTTCAGCTCTTCTTCGTAGTACAGGCCCATCAACAGCTTCTCGCGCGGCGGCAGTTGGTCGATGGCCTCGATCACCGCATGGCGGAAGTCGGTTTCCATCAGGCCGCGCAACGGGTCGGCATCGTCCACCGCATAGCGGTCAAGGAAGTTGCCGTCGCCGTCGTCGTCACGGAAATCTTCGTAGTACACCAGCTGGTGGCCGCCCGAGTCGGCCAGCATTTCCTGGTAATCCTCGAGCGAGAGCTTGAGCGCACTGGCCACTTCGGATTCGCTCGGCGGGCGGCCCAGGCGCTGCTGCAGTTCCTGCATCGCGCTCTCGACCTTGCGCATGTTCTGGCGCGTGCTGCGCGGCATCCAGTCGCTGCTGCGCAATTCATCGAGCATCGAGCCGCGGATGCGCAGCACCGCATAGGTCTCGAACTGCGCGCCGTGGTTGTCCTCGTAGCGGTTGATCGCGTCCAGCAGGCCGATCATGCCGGCTTGTATCAGGTCATCCACCTCCACCGAAGGCGGCAGCTTGGCCTTCATGTGGTGGGCAAGACGCTTTACCAACGGCATATGCTCCGTCAGCAAAGAATTCTTGTCCGCTTTCCCTTTGACCGTGTACATGCTGGCGTGAGTCTTCTCTATGCGTGTTCTGTAGATACTGTTATCGATTACGAACCGAAATGGGCCGCACTTCCCTGCTTGCCCGACTGCGGCATGGCGTGCAGAGCGAACTTGCCTGCCAGCTGGCGAAACGCCACCGAGGCGCCGGCCAGCGGGAAGGCGTCGACCACGGCCCGGCCCAGGCGCGCGGCCCGGTGCAGGTACTCGTCGGCCGGCACCGAGCCCATGAAACTGAGCTTGACGGCAAGGTAACGTGTTGCTGCTGCTGACATATTATCGTATACCACCTTGGCCTCTGCCTCTGTCGCACCGGTAACCAGAATGCCGAAGGGGCGCCGGCCGAGTTGCTGCGACAGCCGCTTCACCAGCGAATAGGCATTCGTGATCGAGGCCGCGCTCGTGGACACCTGCACCACGATCTCGGAATCGGCCATCGAGGCCACCGGGAAATCGCCGTCCGGGCCGAGCTCGGCATCGACGATCACGATGCCCGTCTGGAGGGCCAGCACATCGAAGGTATTGCCCAGGCGACGTGCCTCGGCGGCGGTTTCGGCCACTCCCATCGGCACCACCGAAAAGCCCTGCGGCGCCGGACGGATCACCTGGTTCAGTGCGCTTTCCTGGCGCGCCACCTGCAGCAGCGAGGCGCTGCGGTTCATGCCGAGGCGGCGCGACACGCCGTATTCCACTGCGCAGGCATCGACGATCAGCACTTCGTTGCCGGCCTGGGCCAGCGAGGCGCCCAGGTTGACCAGCATCGCGCCCTTGTCGTCGTCAAGCGTGGCCGACAGAAAAGTGACCACGCGCGGACGCGGGCCTTGCAGCATGCGGCGCAGGCCTTCGGCCTGGTCGAAATCAAAACTAGCCAAGGTTCACCTCGCGCGCGGCAGCGGTTTGGGCGGCGGCCGCCATCATCAGCGGCAGGTCGGCGTCGTTGGTGGCGTTGCCACGGTTGCGGAAGGCGCGGTCGACCAGCAAGGCGCGGTCGGCCACGTGCAGGTCTTCCGGCACGCGCTGGCCGTTCGAGATGTAGTGCAGGTTCAGCTTCTGGCGCACCACGACGTCGAGCACGCCGCCGATCGAGGCGGCTTCGTCCATCTTGGTCATGATCGCGCCGTGCAGGCCGCTGCCTTGATAGGCGCGCACCACTTCGTTCAGCGTTTCACCCGTCGAGGTCGAGTTCAGGCACAGCAGGCGTTTCACGTCGGCGCCCGAGCCGGACAGCATCGCGACCTGCTCGGCCACCATGTGGTCGCGCTGCGACATGCCGATGGTGTCGATCAGCACGGTGTGCTTGTTGCGCAGTTCCTTCAGGGCGATGCGCAGGTCGGCTTCGTCCTTCACCGAGTGCACCATCACGC
>Ga0265798_10000972_pt1 | contig 45789 bp, 40 predicted proteins | sample P3T30metagenome_FD_192430 | JGI IMG/M metagenome (GOLD analysis project Ga0265798, IMG submission 192430) | Plant litter microbial communities from East Loma Ridge, Irvine, California - P3 T30 | ecosystem: Environmental > Terrestrial > Plant litter > Unclassified | place: USA: California... | reverse complement strand
GCGTATTTTGGCAGCATTGCTCTAACCCTCTTCTTCTCACTCGGGGTAAGTCGTTCCCGGTCCTGCAGGCATCAGCCCTGCCTATCCCACCCGAACCCTTGTCGTCCCTCCCCCACGCAGCCCTCCCTTATCGATTGCTCGTGTTTACTGACCTTGTCCGCGTGACCACTAGTTGCACAGCACCATTCTCACTTTCATCGCAGCCATTGCTCAACTAGTCTGTTTGCTCTGGTACATTGTCTCATACTTTCCCATGGGCTCGACGGGTTTGCGATTCGCAGCACGTTTTGGAGGCAGTCGAGTCACAGCCTGGATGAACGATTGAAACCAGGCAACAAGGCAAAACATTTGTAGCCGTGGCACAGATATATTTGGATAGGTAGACGCGACGCGCGTCGAGACAAATATTAGGATCAGGATAGGTTTTCTTCAAATCTCTTCTCGCAGCACACAGTGCTCGACAAGGATCTGGAATAGGCTCATTCTAGTCGTCACGATACAAGGTCACGCCCATCCTCCCCTTGTACGATATCTCCCTCTTCCTTGATTGACCGGTATAGCTTCACTTGTAGGTGTAGTATCAGAAGATCTGCCACACACAAGCCACACGGCTTATTTGGCATCCCAGTCGGTCCTTTGTAATCGACTCGAGGCTAGTGCGTTATTCCTAACCTCCTCATTAACAAGCTTGATATAGGCCCAATCGGCAGAAAGTGCCGAGGGACGTAACGGTAGTGGGCTACGTTCATATATCCGGTTTTCAGAGACCTACACATGCTCACAATGCACTTGTAATAACTCTCACCCGCACTGCAGTGTCTTACATCTAGATCGGCACCCTTCTGCTCCATACTAAATTCACAGAGCTTGCCTTCATTTTTCTCACCCTCGTGGCTGCTCGGACGCCTTTGTGCAGCTGGCTTGCTCGAGCACACCCGATTGGCAAGCGTCGATCATAGTGAATGTGATGCTGCCACCGATCAGCGCAGGGCAACGCAGGGTCGAAGCAATCCTCGGCAGGCTCCCGACACTACAGGACGGCCACCTCCATGGCGCAACATAGACTTTCGGGCAGCGGCCTAGCTCGCACGTTCTCTCATTACTCGTCGCAAAGCGCGCTTCCAGCATGTAATTACCATTCACCGACAGTTTCAGCAGCTTGGTAGACTAGTGCATAGTCACTTTCATTCATGAATTATTGAACGGTGTGGAGGGCGCCGAACCGACCCCATGATCTATCCTGGGCCCGGTCCAGTTCGCAGTCGTTGGGTGTGGGTGTGGTGGATCGCGAGCAGGGATGGTGCAGGTTTGTCGAGCTGCACACCATCCCTAACACGTTGTGGCGTGCGTAAGCGCGCAGTGCGGGGAAAACCGCGATAATGTTTCGTGCATTTGATCTCCGTGTCTGGTTGAATCGCGCGCGAAGCGGTCAAGATACGGTAGTTCCGATACTTTTGTTAGTACGCATGCTTTACGTCTAGATCGTAACTTGTGGCTTGTCAAGAATCGCGACACCCTCTTTTTGGTTGGTCGGAGGGAGCGGTGAAGGTTATTGGGTGGGAGGTTTGTCGAGCGCGGAGCGGAGGGTGTGTTATCTGCAGGTGGAAGAAGGTTCGTGGTGACGACATGAGTTTATTCTTGGGAATTATTGGATATTGAGCATGGTGTAGGGTGAGAGTGCGGATCTTTGGAGCCGATGTTGGCATACTGACAAAGCATGTAGCTTGATTAGATATTGGGTGCGCGTCTGAACTCGACCTTGGAATGAACTCAAGTTTTGGGCAGGATACTTGGTGCAACGGGAGATCGCTCCAGCAACAACATCATCCTCGCGTCTATCAATAATCCCGACGAAAAAGACCGACGCCGTCTAGACTTACTGCTCGCCTTGCAGGATTCAGGATCTAGAGGTTGAGTGAGTAAGCTAGAGCACGCGTTCTCGATATTCCCAAGCGCCATGTATAGTACATCAGCACTTTATCGCGTCCCAGAGTGGACATTACTGATTGCAAGAGTCATGTATGAACGCATAGGCGATGCGAACGCTTGATCTTGCTTGTCCTGCAGCTGTGCGACTTGAGATCTCATGCAGGCACTTTCGACACGCGAGATGAGATGAGATGTGTGCAACGCACGCGTCGCTAGGCGTCCTTACTGTCGCACATAGGCGAGGTCCGGTCATGTCACACAGTGCGTGAGACTGGGTGAGATCTCATAGGGCTGAAGGGATATCTTGACCGGTGTTGGTAGTGGCCGGTTCATTTTGGACGCCTAATTTGGTTGTTTGATCAGTCTGAGTAGTCAAGTTTTGGTGTCGAGACTGGGCGTAGATTTAATGAAGAACGATGAAAGCGATGTGAGGAAAAGAATTGAACTAGATTCTCGACCGGCTACGAGTAGAGTGATGCTATTACACCATAGTCTTGCAGACAGTGTACATGAATAGCCCTAGGTGGCATAGAACATTTTGTGGACGACGTTCCGATATGCATGTCTTGTAAGTCTACTCGCGGCCGGTTGACGATTCAATGCAGTCTGCGACACACGAGAGACATCGAGACCGCTTGAGGAGAGCTCTCGGGTGGAACGAATATTAGAGGGCGAAGTTCCAGACATACTTATGAAAATGACGAAGAAATGTTACTCATGGCCCGACGAATCTTGCTAAACGATGTCGGTTCACAGGCTCAAGTTGGGGATAAGGTGCGAGCTGATGTGTGAGGATAGCCAGGCCTGAGGGTGGCGAATCTCGCCTGCTTTAGCCAACTCTAATCTTCTCTGAATGTCCGAAAGACTGATGGGAGCAATGTGACTTGTATCGGTCAAACTGTTGTTGCAGTTGTTGTTACGGTGTTGTGGCCGGTCCTTCTTTTCCAAAGCCTGACGACTTCATCAATTGTCAGGAAGCTCCACCAACGCCTGACTACTCACTGACCAATACTTCGATCCATGATTCCTATTACTCGGCCCGTCATAACAACCGCAATATGTAGCGAATCGGCGTCCCCAAATCTCCGCAGTCTTCCAGAATGCTAGGTCCGTGGAGCTACCCCTCCTTCGGCAGTTGCATCAATCGAACAGTGCGCATGTCGCGATGAACGCGATTGAGCTCGCTGTCCAGGCCTGTGACAATCGTGCCTTGTGATTGGATAATACAAGGCTGTCAATCAAAGAGTGGCTGAACGGGCCCAGGAGAACATGCAGGTGTGTAGAGAGGATGCAGGAGAGATTGTAGAGATTGTGGGGTCATAGTGTGGGGTACGACGCACTTCAACATTGGACATGCTCACTCCATCCTCCTTTCATCATCACATTGCCAAACTTTTGAAGCTCAAAGCTGTCCAAAGGTTATTACTACCGGCAGAGGGACTTGTAATCCAGCACCAACTGCATACACGCACCAATCGCACGCCATGGTTACCAAACTCGACAACCCCAAAGAGTACCAGGACATCTTCCACTGGGTAGAAACGCAAAAAGATGGCTCCATTCCATCGTTCGGCACGCGCAAAAATGACCCATATGATGTGAGCTTGTTGCAATCACAATACTAATTGGGCGCTGACGAACGCCTTCCCAGTATCAATCAGGCTTCGGAAATAGCTTTGAGTCTGAGGCAGTGCCAGGTGAAAACGCACTCGATCCTAAGCGTCAAGACAAGACTGACCCACGTCGCGTGGCAATACAGGAACTATCCCAAGAGGCCAGAATAGTCCGAGATGCGTCAGATTCGGACTGTACGCTGAGCAGATGACCGGATCCGCATTTGTCGCACCAAGACACTTGAACAAGAATGTGGGTCTACAACTTACCATGTGAGGTTGTTCAAGCTGATTTTCGATTAGGCCTGGCTGTATAGGGCAAGACCCGCCGTTGCGCATCAGGGATTCGTAAGGCCTCCTCTCTTAGACCGTTCGTTGGAGGTGACCACATTTGCCGATATCCCCATACAAGACGGAGTCCCATCTTGGCCGCCGTGCAAGACATGGGATAATCTTTGCTTCGTACCTCAGCACACCACCTCCAAGCTGGGTACGTCATAAGCTGACGCACTCTCAGACAGACCTTCCGGATAACGAAGACACCGAGTCAAACTTTTTGCCTTCGAACAAACGCGTGCATCTCTCGCCTACACAGCTTGCGTGGCTCCCGTTCGACATTCCGACAGATGGCGAGGTTGACTTCATCACGGGCCTCAAGACCATTGCAGGCTCTGGAGACCCCACTCTCCGGGAGGGATTGGCCATCCATACATTCTTGGCCAACGCTAGCATGAGCAAGAAGGCTGTGGTGAACTCAGATGGTGACTTCTTGATTGTGCCACAGGAGGGTGCTCTTGACATTCAGACTGAGTTTGGCATGCTATATGTGCAGCCAGGAGAAATCTGTGTTATTCAGCGCGGGCAGAGGTTCAAGGTCAAGGTCGATGGACCGACCCGCGGATACATCCTAGGTATTTCGCCTGGCTACCAAAAAATGTGCCACCACTGACGTCGTACAGAGGTCTGGGGCTCAAGTTTCGAGCTGCCTGGACTTGGTCCCCTCGGAGCCAACGGTCTCGCAAATGCCCGCGACTTCTTGCACCCAACTGCCAGATACGAAATCGAGCAAGAAGCTTGGGAGATTTTGTACAAGCTCGGCGGCAGGTTTTTCAAATGCTCGCAGCAGCACTCGCCGTTTGATGTTGTGGCATGGCATGGGAACTATGTTCCGTACAAGTACGATCTGACAAAGTTTGTCAACGTCGGGTCTATCTCTGTGGATCACATTGATCCGTCGATCTTCTGCGTTATGACTGCACCATCGCGGGATCCAGCAGCACCGCTTGCGGACTTTTTGATCTTCAGTCCGAGATGGGATGTTGCATCTCACAGTATGTACGTCAATGGGTGTAACTTGGAGAGAGTACTGATGTATATTCAGCATACCGCCCTCCGTACTACCACCGAAACGGCGCGTCCGAACTGATGGGTCTAATTTACGGCGAGTATGCCGGCCGCTCAGACGAGTTCCAGCCTGGAGGGGTATCATTCGAATGCGGTTTTGTGCCTCATGGTGTGTCATACGAAGAGGTGAGTCTCCGTCTTTGCTATGAGGATATCCAACTAACATTGCCGTAGTTCACGGCTGCCAGCGCACAGCCGCCACCGGAGATGCAGATCTCAAAGGGCGCGGTTGCGTTCATGATGGAGAGCTCGCGGATGTTTACCATCACCAACTGGGCGTGGGAGAGCAAGAAGAAGCACGAGCACGATCCGAAGATGTGGTATGTGGACGCTGATGTGATTGACGTGGATGTGGAAAGCTAACAATGCTAGGGACAATCTTGTGGACAATTTCTCGAAGCACAAGGACGAGGTGGACAAGATCTTGGCGGAGGGCGTGAAGAAGGTCGGTCTCAATGGCAGTTGAGCAGTGAGGCTGGTGACCCCGCGCTGCGCCACAGCACCAGCCCCTCTGTGATCTCATGTTTGACGTTTGACGAGCGCAAACAAATGCAGTAATGATGACTCTTGATTGAGTTCAGCAGCTCCTGCTCCTGTGCGCTGAGGGCTGACAGGTGCGCCCTTGTATCTGCACAGTCACAGTCACAGTCACAGTCACAGTCACTCCTTCGTTGCTGCCTTGTAGATGGTTTAAATTTTGTACTCTGCATGGCCTTTGCAGTGAAATATATTTCTCCACCACTCTCTCACCTCTACCGTGCACGCGCAACCCTGCCCGCAACACTCGGGAACTCGCTCGGTCTCCCCCCCAGACACCCCAGTTGCTCGCCCTGCTACATAACTCGCCCTGTAACCTCATCTCCCGCGCACCACACGGCACCCGCAGACATGGCGCAGCGCGACACGGCGCCGTATGTGCCCCAGGACCCGAAGGAGATCGCGGCACTGGTGCAGTCGCTCGAGGCACACAAGGGCAAGAAGGGCGCCGGCGGGTTCTCGGTCAAGAAGCACACGTTCGAGCTGCCCAATGGCCGGAGCGTCGACTCGTGGAAAATGAACGAGTGGGACTACAAGAAGGCCAACCTGCCCACGTACGCGCGCGGCCTCTTCACGTACCAGACCCGCGACGGCCACGCGGAGATTGCCACGCGCGGCTACGACAAGTTCTTCAACCACGGCGAGGTGCGCAGGACCGAGTGGCGCAACGTCGAGCGCGACACGCGGGGGCCCTACGAGCTGAGCGTCAAGGAGAACGGCTGCATCATCTTCGTGTCGGGCCTGGACGATGACACGCTGCTGGTCTGCAGCAAGCACTCGACGGGCGCGCGCGGCGACACGGAGCTGAGCCATGCCTGCGCCGGCGAGCGCTGGGTCGAGCGCCACATTGCGACCGTCGGCAGGACCAAGGCGGACCTCGCGCGCACGCTGCGCTCCATGAACGCGACGCTGGTGGCCGAGCTGTGCGACGACGCCTTCGAGGAGCACGTCCTCGCCTACGCCCCCGACCAGGCCGGCCTCTACGTCCACGGCCTCAACCTCAACCTCCCCGAGTTTGCGACCTACCCGGGGCACCTGGTCGACCGGTTCGCCGACGACTGGGGCATGAAGAAGGTCGTCTACGTCATGGAGAACGACATCCACGAGGTGAAAAAGTTCCTCGACAAGGTCGCCGAGACGGGCAACTACGACGGCCGCGACACCGAGGGCTTTGTCATCCGCTGCCAGGCGCGCGAGAGCGACGATGCGCCCTACACGGACTGGTTCTTCAAGTACAAGTTCGAGGAGCCGTACCTGATGTACCGCCAGTGGCGCGAGTGCACAAAGGCCCTGATCGCAGGCAAGCCGCCGCGCTACAAGAAGCACGAGGCCATCACCAACGAGTACCTCGTCTTCGCCCGCAAGAAGTTTGTCCAAAACCCGGGCCTCGCAAAGCAGTACAGCGCGAATCACGGCATCATCCAGCTGCGCGACGAGTTCCTGAAGCTGCGCGGAACCACGGGCGCCGACATCATCCGCCAGGAGCTGGAGCTGGGCCCCGTCGAGAGCAAGAAGGCATCGCGCAACATCGTCTTGGTCCCCGTGGCTACCATCGGCTGCGGGAAGACGACGCTGGGGCTCGCGCTGGTGAAGCTGTTCGGATGGGGACACTACCAGAACGATAACGTCAAGGCGAAAAAGGGCCGTGGGCAGATCTTCGCCGACACCATCTCCTCGCTGCTCGTCACAAACCCCGTCGTCATTGCAGACCGCAACAACCACCAGAAGCGCGAGCGGAACCAGATCATCAACGACATCTCGCGCGCGGTTCCAGACGCCCGCTTCGTGGCCCTGCATTACGTCCACGACCGCTCAAACTACGACAGCATTCGCGACGCCACTCGGAAGCGAGTGCTCGACCGCGGCGATAACCACCAAACCATCCAGGCGGGGTCCAAGGGCCCCAGTGAGATCATCGAGATCATGGAGGGCTTCATGCACCGCTTCCAGCCCGTAGACACCTCAGATAGCCCAGACGACCTGTTCGACCTGGTCATCAACCTCGACCCCACCGTCGACAGCCGCGAGAACCTAGAAGTTATCATTGGCAAAATGTTCGACACGTACCCCGCACTGTTCGAGGGCCAGGAGATGCCGACAGACACAGACATGGATGCTGCCATTCAGTGGGCAATGAACGACTACACCCCAGACTTCAAGATGGATCTGTCTCGCGGAGGTGGAGGCAGCAACAAAGGCATGCAGAACTTGAACGACAACCAGATTCGCCAAAACATGCAGCGCCACGAGAACAACAATGGGAGGAAACAGCACCAGCAAGAGCCAAAGCCCAAGAAGGCACCTCGCATGGAGTACTTCTCCGTCCGCCTAGACACATCCCGCGTCACCTCCATCCTGCACGCGCTGTTCCGGGACCAAAACGCCGCAACTGCGAAGATGTACAACCATCTCAAGCAGACGCGCCGCATCCAGAACGAGTTCCACGTCACGCTCATGCACCGCGCCTCCGCCGCAGAGAACCAGCTCTACTGGGACAAGCTCATCAAGCTGCACGAAGCGACCCAGCAGGCCACTACTACGACCGGATCGTGGGAGCCTGAGCTCGGAAAGTGCGGTGTCCATGTCGAGCGCCTGGTCTGGGACGACCGCATCATGTGCTTCGTCATCCGGCTCAACGGGTCGAGCACGCTCCGGACCGGCAGCGAGACTGAGGAGTTGGTCTTCGAGTCTGTGAATCCGGTGGCGCATGTTACGGTTGGTACGGCGGATCAGAGCATCAAGCCCAAGGAGAGCAACGATCTGTTGCAGCGCTGGCTGAATGAGGGCTCGGGTGGGCAGACGGGGATTGGAGAGTTGGCGGTCAAGGGCAGTGTTACGCTCGATGGGAGTGTACGCGGTGTTCTTGGACGGATGTAGGAGATCCAGACGAGACGCTCTAGCAAGGTGAAGGCGAAGTCGCACTTTGGGGTAAAAGAGAAGTGTGGCGTGCAGTTGGTGCAGATGGCGGAAGCGATGCGCACGCATTGAGCATGGGGCATGTGATTAGCATGTCTGGTAGTAGGCGACATTGACGGCGTTCTATAGACGGTCTTGATTGACGCGGAACAGGAAAAGCATTTACGATACCATGACATATGACACACAAACCATATGAAGCAATCTTCAATCACATCCCATCATATCCTCTCTCACAGTTCCTCGTGCCCACCCTGTTTCTCACCCACCAGACCACCCACCACCCCGTCCACCCACTCCATCATCCTGTCTACATGTAGCGCCTTCCCCTCCTTGTACTCTCCCACAAGCCCCTCCACCATCTCTTCCGTAACGACGCCCCTGGCCGCACCCATGCCCTCGGCGATTTTCATGCCAATCAGACCCTCATACTCCTCTGGTAGTTCGACGTCCTCGTGCTTCTTCATGCCCGCGCGGCGCATCACGTCTGCACATTTGGGTCGGAATGTGGAGATCAGGGCGGGATTGCAGATTTCTTCGTCGTCAGGATGGGTTTCGAGGCCCGTGGAGTGGAGGGTTAATGGTGGTGGTAGGAGGGAAGGTGGCGAGGAAAGGTGACGAACAGGCTTGTTCCGCGCACTCGCCTTCGAGGTCGATCATGGACCATGCGCGGGAGGGGATGAGGTCGATTGCTGGGTCGCGGACGGGCTTGTTGGCTGCTGCTGCGGATGCGGGGGGAAGGAGAATGAGGAGAGGGAGGAGGGGGTTTAGGGTTGACAATTTCATGTCTTGTTTGGTGGGATGGAATGTGTGTTTGTGATTGAGTTTATGTCGTCGATCAAAACTGTGAAAGGAAAAAAATAGCGGGAGTGGAAGACGGGTCCGAGGTGTATATAAATATTCGAAGACGAGATGGGTTTGCACAAACTATGGTACGCTATGGAGAGCCATACTCCAACCTCAATACACGGCGGGGAACATGCCCAGCCGCCCACCATCCGTCAACTGCACAGTCCCGTTGACATACGCCCCTCCTTTGCCCACAAGGAATAGCGTCAGCCCCGCGATATCGTTGGCGCTGCCCATGCGTCCCTGTGGAATCTGGTTTGTGCCCCATTTTAGCGGTTGCGAAGCGGTCATCTCGCTGGGAAACGGACCGGGACAGATGATATTGCTCCTGATGCCCCAATCAGCCAGGAATGTAGCCATCATCTTCCCCAGATGAGCCGCAGCGGACTTGGATGCGTTGTATGCAAGGCCGGCGGACACCCAGCGCATGTAGGACGCCACGCTTGCGACGGTGATAATGTGTGCCATGCGATCGTCGTCCTCTGATGTACCGACCTGCGAGAGCTTCGACTTGTCATGTTCGCGCGCGTTGCCGGTGCCGGTGACTCTACCAGGTGCGTAGCCACGACGCGTGTTGGCTGCTTCGAGCAAAGGGAGAAAGGTTGCGGATACGCCGATGATGGCTTGGGTGTTGATGGCAAAGGTGCTGGCCCAGCCGTCGAAGTCCGTGGTCATGGCATCGCGGAGTGCTTCGATGGAATCGACACTGTAGATGTCCTTCCCGTTCTTCGGGCCTATGACGCCTGCGTTGTTGACCAGGACATCGACGTAGCCAGTCTCTTTCTCGATTTGTGACACAGCTGCCTTGATGGATTCTAGGTCGGTCACATCGCAGGATATAGCGGAGAGTACGGACGGGGAGGACTTGGGTGCCGAGGGTGACGATTCGAGTATCCTGATGGCATCTTGGAGGACGTTTAGGCGGCGGCCGAGGATGTAGACTTTCGCGGCGCCATTCTGGTAGAGCGCAGAAGCAATGGCAAGGCCGATACCTGCAGCTGTTAGTGGTGAGGGGCATGGAGGGGTAGCTCTCCGACGCACCACTGCCACCGCCAGTTATGACGACGACTAAGCCGTTAGCTGAGAAGAGATGTGCTGGATTCAGAGGCGCTTGAACGTCCATTGTAGCGGTATTGTAGAGTGTTGGAACCGATGCGTCGCGAAGGACAGAAAGACAAAGTTGTCGCCATTGAAGAGAAATGTCGACATCGGGGCCAGATGGTCCGAGTATGAAGGGGGAGCTGCGTCACAGGCGGAAGCAAGCCGCGGCACATGCACTTGGTGTAGTCGTGGTATTCGTGAATGCTGTCTGTCTCCTCACCGTCTATCCTTCTCTAGCGACCCGACAATCTTGAGCCCCTGCTGGTCCGCCGAGTGCGCCAGTATGTAGCGGCACGGATGCCAGGCGACGTGCGAGGCCGGCGCGGTCAGGTCGATGGTGTGCACAATCTCGCCAGACTCGACGTGGGCGATGCGCAGCTTTTTCTTCTCCTCGCGGTCCTCGGAGCCGGCGGTGATGAAGCTGCCGTCAAACGAGAAGTCGATGCTCTTGACCAGCTCCTTGGTGAAGTCGAAGGTGCGCACGCATATCCATTCCTGCGTGTCCCACAGCGAGACGAGGGCGTCGCCGCCGCCCGCTGCCATGTGCTCCCCGCTGGGCGACATGGTGATGGCGTAGCACGACGAGGTGTGGGCGTTGAGCGTGAGGGCGGGCTCGAAGGAGGGGTAGTGCACGATCCTGACGCTGCCGTCGCCGCCCGTCATGAAGAGGTGGCTGCCCGTCCAGTCGAAGACGCACTGGTTGGTCTGCAGTGGCTGCTTGTGCTCGGCGACGACGCGGAGGGCGGCGCGGTCGATGGAGACGAGGAGGTTGTCTTTCCGCCCGGCCACAATCTCGCTGCCGTCCGGGGTCCACGCCAGCGTAAAGGGCACGTGGCCGACCTTCACCTCCCCCACGCTGGCCTTGGAGCGGATGTCCCAGAAGCGCACCATGCCGTCGGAGCTGCAGCTGGCCAGCTCGTGCTCGTTGACGGGGTGGAATGCGATGCGCTCAAGCTGCGCCGTGGCCCCGGGCGTCCGCAGCTCCGTCGAGTTCTTGACGTTGGGCTTGTCGGGGTTCCATATGCGCAGCGTCCGGTCGGCCGCGCCTGTCGCGATGAAGGTGCCCGACGCGTTCCACGATATCGACCGGATGAAGTGTGCACTCGGCACCGTCGAGCCGGGGCGGACGTTGTCCTGGTAGACGGACGTCTTCTGTCGCGCGAACACGGGCGGGAAGGCAGTCTTGGAGAGCGACGCGGCGCGTTGTGGCGGTCCCATGTCTCGTTGTCGTGGGCGTTGGTGCTTGTCTCGGAATGAAAGGGCTATGGGTACCTGCATCTGAGGTGCGGCATCAGTCGCTAGCGCCACATCTATTGAGTAATCACCTTGCTACATAACAGTACAAGCAATGAATGCACAAATCTGGACTTTTGCTTCATCCACCCACACGTTGTTTGTTTGTCACATTTGTTCATTCGTGGTATCTCATCTCACAACACTATCAGCAGTGAGTCTACTGCTTCTTCGACTCGGCGCCTTCCTTCTCCATTCCCTCGCACCCCACCAGGCTTCCGGCCTTCTCCTCGATGCCTCCGTAGCCCTGAGACGTGTCGCGGTTCGCGCTCGCTGCCTTCATCGCGTCGACCGCCTGCTCCTTATCTTGCACGCCCGACGCCTTCCAAGCTTCGTTGCCAGTGACATTGCCAACGGTTTCCTTGCTACGTCAGCCACGAGTGCACACGGAATGTGAAAATACTGAGTCATGTCATGCATACCTCTGCAGCGCCCTTGACGTACTGCGCATGACTTGCCACGAGTCCGGGCTGGTTCTGGTCTGGAGCAGACATTGTAATGATTCGAAGGTTTGTGATCTGTGAAGTATTGAAGTCTGAAGTATGCGTAGGTCGACTGGCAATCGTGTAATGCTAGAAGCCGGCCGACGACGCGCATACATCATATATGGGTTATGTCAATGACGACATGACGTCACTGGAATCAAGTCATCATGTGAACACGCGATGACCGTAGCGTGCCTTTGCCCCAGTCGAAGGCTTCCAATGGAAAGTGGTAAACTGTATGCCAGCTACGGATGAGAACATCACATTTCGTACGGTAGTCGGAACCTTCGATTCGTTAGCGACGGTCAATCGAGCCTGTGCACCAAGTACAGGTGTAATTGCACTCACTCTCCTTTCTAGTGAGTAAGCAGAAGCCACATGGATCATTGGATGTTGCCTCAACATTTCGCTTGTCATCAGTTATGCTGCTCACCTTGCTGGCCATCTCCTCTCGTACCTTCCACATAGAGCGTTGTACCTCGGCAATAAAACGGAGACATTTTATGTGCCTTACAAATCAATCCCCTCGCGACTACTTCAAGCTTCTCACGTTCTGATTTCTGCCTCATTGGAAGATCGAATCAAAAATTGGGATCGACAGACCTCATACTCAGCGGTATCAGCATGGCACCCCAAGACTACAACCGCGGCGTCGACGGCATCGAGTACTTCACGCCCCAACACCTAACCTCCCCAGGAACCATCAACCAAGATGCACAACAGCCCTCGACGTCAATCCCAACCCTTTTCAAGCCCCTCACGATACGAGGCACAACCCTCAAAAATCGCTTCCTGGTCGGCCCAATGTGCCAATACAGTACGTCATCCCACGGCCCCTCCATCGGCGCCTTGACAGACTACCACATCGCAACACTGGGTCATTATGCCCTCAAAGGCGCCGGCCTCGTCTTTGTTGAAGCATCAGGAGTTCAGCCAAACGGCCGCATCTCCCCAAACTGCCCAGGAATATGGTCAGACTCGCAGATCCCAGCGCTCAGGCGTGTGTCAGACTTCATCAAGAGCCAGGGCGCGCTCAGTGGCATTCAACTCGCGCACGCCGGACGCAAGTCAAGCACATGCGCGCCCTGGATTGCAGGAGCGCAAAAGACCCAAGGCGGGAAGCGTAAAGTCAGCGTCAGAGCTGGAGCCGACGTTGGCGGATGGCCAGAGGATGTTGTGGGCCCCATGGGCGGCGAAGAGTGGGCCTGGGACGGGAAGAAGGTTAGTGAGGACGGAAGCGGGTACTGGCCTCCCCGCGCATTGAATGAGCAAGAGATCGGTGAGATGGTGCAGGACTGGTCGCGAGCAGCGGAACGCTCCGTCAAAGCCGGCATCGACGTGATTGAGATTCACGCAGCACATGGCTATTTGATACACCAGTTTCTCTCGCCCATCACCAATCGCCGCACAGACAAGTACGGTGGATCTTTCGAGAACAGAACGCGCCTGCTTGTTGAAATCATACAAGCTGTCCGCAAGGTGATTCCTGAATCAATGCCCTTGTATCTGCGCATCAGCTCGACGGAGTGGATGGAAGACTCCGAGCTAGGTAAGGAATATGGAAGTTGGGACGTCGAGAGTTCGATTCGCCTCGCCAAACTCCTGCCTGGTCTCGGTATCGATCTGCTGGATGCGAGCAGTGGCGGTAACCTCCCGCAGCAGCGCCTGAACCCATTCGATTCAAAGGACTACCAAACGCGGATTGCTTCGCGCATTCGTCAGGAGGTGAAGAAGGAGGGACTGAAGCTGTTGCTTGGTGCTGTAGGTCTGATCACGGAAGCTGAGCAGGCAAGGGATATCATTGAGGAGGGTGGTGCTGTTGCTGCGACGAGGGCGGATGCAGAGCTCGAGAAGGAAGCGATTGCTGCGGTGGGTATGACAGAAGCAAGGGATGGGAGCGAACCTATGGCAGATGTCATTCTGGTTGCCAGGCAGTTCATGCGTGAGCCGGAGTGGGTTCTGCGTGTGGCGTGGCAATTAGGTGTGGATGTTGCTTGGCCGAACCAATTCTTGCGAGTCCGATTTCCGAAGCTATAGAGTGCGATGCCTGTTGTACAAGAAAGACTTGAACCTGAACTCTTGTACTTTGCCCCTCAACGCCATGACTAAACTTCTATTTCTGAACTTGCCCAATCCCAAAACCATGCCCCAGCTCCAAGGTCGAAGTTCAAGATGCCTAGTGCGTTGAGATGAGGGTAGCGTTGTTGTTTTCGCAGCTACTCGAACAATTTGTTTGCAAACTGTTGCATCTGCATGTGTCTTCGCCATATGGACGTGATTCACTGGTTGCAGGTGCAGAAACAAGTTGACGGTAATCAATGAAACGAAGGTGAAGTAGGGGGAAATGGCTAATTCGACCGATGCCTCCCTGGGATTGGTCATTCGAGGGCCTATTGAAATTGCTGGACTTTTGGCATTACCATAAAGTCTCCGAATCCTTTAGCACGCAAGATCATCTCTTCATCGATGTGATGACCAAATTGGCGAAGATTGGGATAGGCGTTGCATACTGTCTCCAACTCACTGCTCGATAGCAGCTCTTTAAGAGTAGAACAAGACAAACTCAAAAGCTTGAGAAGTGCCCCGGAATCTCGAATATAGTCGAGCACTAGAGGTGAAGGCTCTACCGCCTTCCAAGCTATGTGCATGCTATGTAGTATCATCACGTAGAGAACCGCATTGATTTGACCCATCGTGACCATCGACGGCTGCTTCTGTTTGAAATATATGCCCGCACTTTACTTTTGCTCGTATCCTCCAGGGCGTAGTACAATACTATCATCATTGGTGCCAACTCTCGATCGGCGACGACAGCTTGACCAGCTTGTGCTAGTTCCGTACACAGGAACACAATGAATGTCACCTTCCTTGGGGCAGCCATTCGTGATGTACCAACCCTGATGATTGCAACTCTTCACCAGCAGCAAAACACTCTTCGTGATTCGCTCATAGCCGATCAGAGAACTATGCTTCCTCCACATTACAAAGACATGCTGCAATAAGACAGATTTCATGACATGCACCCCGTCTTTGAATACTCACTCAGGGCCAGGCCGGCTCTTCCACCCTACGGAAACACGCCACAAACTTCATCCCCTTGTTTCTCTCCACCTTCTTTCCCTCCTCCGTCTCCGTGCGCATGATTTTGACACACTCGTCCATGCCCTCGCCGTCCACACCCTCACCATCTTCAAAAACCTTCTCCACTCTTTCAAAACTCGGATGCTTCTCAAAGTGCTCCTTCATCCACTCATGCAAGTCCTCAACGTCCGTGATGGTGTACACAACGCCACCTGGTCGGACCACGTACGCATACTCTGAGTTGAGCGTATAGGACACGATGCGCGCCTTGTGTTTGCGCTGCTTGAAGTGCGGATCCGGGAAGCAAAGAAAGATCTTGGATAGCTGTGCCTTTTGGAAAAAGTTTGGTAGAAACTTCATGGTGTTTGCGCGAATGCAGGAGACATTCTGGAAGCCGTTTGTTGAGGTATTTTGGACGCGAAGGGCGCGCACTTTCTCTTGCACGTATTCCGTTACTGAGGTGCGAATCTCCATCCCTATAGATAAGTTAGGTCAGTAGAAGAGGTGAGTGGCGATTCTTCAATATGGCCGTACCTAATATCAGCGTTTCTGGGAATGTGGGCGCAAGCGCAAATAGCAGGCCGCCAAAGCCGCACCCGATGTCTGCAATCTCGACATTCTTGAGTATCGCTTTTTGTCTGCGCAGCTCTTCCTCGTCTGCGGGAGTTGAGTTTTCTACTGGTTCACTGGCTAGATGAGGGTGGATGGCGTGTGCAGGATACAACGTCGCCCAATCCATGTCAGCCGGACTCTTCGGACTATCATTTCTCAGTAATGTCTTCGCATTGTGACCAAGTGGCTCTTACTATGTCAATGAGTGGTCCGAAAACGGGTTGGCGTGTGCGCGTTGCCGGTAGAATCTTTTCTTCGGCAACGCAGAATTTTGGTCGTCGGTGTGCAGTGAGTTTTTGTACTCCTCGCGCTTCTGGCGCTTTGCTGGAGCGTGTGGCATTGCTTCTTGATTTAGAGTAAGCGCGTGCAGTCGATCGTATCGTTGGCGTGAGCCGCTGGGACGGGAGTGGAAGTGCAGGTGGAGTCAAGCTTTTCGTTAGCTCGAGGGTCGGGTCTCACACGTGGAGTGTCGGCGACACAAATCACACGATCCACAATCGACAAATCACCACAGATGACGTAATGTCTCACATGCAGTGTACAAGTTGCAGAAATCCTACGGCCTTCATTGCACGCTGCGTGAAAGACCGTGGGTATAAAGTAGGATACAAGAAAGTAACTGTCAGTTTTACGCCAAATGCTTGCTTCGTATGCCAGTTCGTTCAATCATGATCATCGGAATTCGATTGCGCCTTGACAGCCACGGTCTGGCACGTGTTCCAGCTGTAGCTTCTGGAATCTGGATGAATCGTAAGTTACTGTGCAGCCTTTTAGCATGTGTGAACTTACTTCTCGCTCTTAGCGTGAAAATAAATGCCTTCGATGCCGCCGGACACCTGATTGAAGCAGATGTAATAGAATCCCTCGAAACTCGCGCCGCTTATCGTGCGCACCCGATGATCCGGCACCAGGAAGTATTCTTTCCAGCGCATAAACAAATGCTCCTTCTGCACCCAGTCCCTAGCCACGAGCTCAGGTCTCGACGAGTGTTTCGAGAGGGGTTTGTATGCTTGGAAGCGTGCCCAATGTTGCCGATCAACCTTCTCGTTGGAGCCCCACTCCGGATGCTGTGTTATGAAGGTGTATTTATTTCCGATGATTTCGCTCTCGAAGTATGTGGTCAAGCTAGGATGGTCTTCTGTCAACCCTGTGGTCGTGTTAGTAATCTTCCTGGCATGCCTTCGCGACACTGTGAATCACACCTTTGATGCGCAAGTATCCGCACATGAAAGATTCGCGCATATCGACATGTTTAACCTCCACTTCAACTTCGTATTGCTGACGGTCTGATGTTTGGCTGCCTTTAAACCGACTGCCTGGGCGTAGGAGAGACGAGGAACTGTTCGGCAGGAACTGAGAGAAGTCAGAAAACCTCGCATGAGAAATCAACATGCTGGAGAACGTAGCGCACCCTGTGAGTCGGAAATGGCGACGATAAGTGGCTGGCTAATAGTGATGCGGGCACCGACGCACTCGCGGGATGTGCCGAGGCGTGAGATGTGCGCTGGTCCTCTGACCCGTCGTCTGTTGCAGTCATGGGCGTAGGGATGTCTCTGCTTGGGGCTTCTATATGTGCGCCTGTGGGCTTGCTGTGCGACTCTGGGGGCGGTTGCGCGCCTGCAGGAGACTCTTGTGGGGGTGGTGTTGGCAATTGCATTGGAGCATCAATGGCAGGCTCTTCATGGCTCGGCGTATTCAATTCGTGTGCGCTGGTGATGCGCGATTCATCTGGCGGACAAGTCGCGCGATTGGCGATGCTCTCGTGCTCCACCGGCAAGACGTCAGACGGCGTCGGCATGACAGGTGGTGCGAGATACGGCGATCACGACGGAGGAGCGGTTCGATAACACATGGGATGAAGGGCAGATGCGACGGCGATTACGATGCAGGTTGTTCGAGGAGGTCAGGGGACTGGCGATGGGCGCAGTGGGCGGGTAGCATAAGTGGTAGTGGAGGTCGCCGCGGAACGCCTGGGCATCGAGGGTGGGTCTGAGGCTTGACGCGGGGAAGGATGATGTGGGATTGGCGGCGAACAAGGATCAGCCCGAGTCCCACCCCCAAACTCCAGATGTCAGCCTGTCCTGTCAATGTTTCCTGTCATATGAACGCTCAGCCTGGAGTACTGGACCTTCACTCCACCACAATCTAGCAAGCTGATTACTGACGGATCTTGAAGGCGTCGGCCCTTCCTTGCTATGCTTCAACATATGAAGCCCGCTCCATGAAAGCAGAAAGTAATTATTGATTTTGACTCTCTACACTTGTAGTCCCTCAGCACTTTGATTTTCGAGCGAATCTCTGTCGCATGTGATTAGGTACATTGACATTGCATCGAACTATCGCTGTGACCTGACAATCGTACACGCGGCGACAGGTGTTGTGGGGTTCTACGCGGATACCCACAATGCTCTCCAGCGCCATGCTGTCTTCCTTGAGGTAGATCTGCATTTGCAGCCATGCACTCTATAGTAGACGCCAAACTCCTTGCTCCACCATCATGGTCCATCCACCTCGCGGCCTTGAGCTGGCCGAGCCGCACACCACCAAAGAAAGAATACCAAATGTCAACACATCGTTGAAGCCTAGATCGGCTTGATCTGTGAGAGAGTCAGAAACGTTCACACGACGAACAAGGGACATCCTACCTTGAAGTGTAGCGAGATCAACGAGAAGACCAGCGCCTTGAGATCCTGGACGAGGTAATAGAAGACACGGAGACCCTCAGGGTCCGATGAGTCTTGTACATCCTGTAGCGAGCCGATTTTGGCGGTCTATAGTTGTGAGCATCTGACGATAAAAGAGAGATAGGTGTGCGTACCTCGAAAGAGATGTGCTCGCTGCCTAAGCGGATCTCCAGCTCTTGACGGCCGTCTTTGTTTTTCTGCGGCCACTTTGTGTCATCTTCTCTGTGGGCAAGTCAGTGACAGCATCTCGCCGAGCTCAGTGGCTGGCCTACTTGAGGATCTCGCTCTCCTTGACAATGCGCTTGATCTCTGCTACCAACGCATCGCTCACGCACACTGCAAGGTCAGCAGAGCACCAGAGGCGTGACGGACGGCTAGTTCTTACTCTCTTTTCGGATCAGGGAATCGTTTCGGTAGTTGGAGTTGTTCGCGTATCGTGCTGAGGCGCTGCGACCATCACCTAGCACCCGGAAATCGAATTCTGGCCAGAGATGAGTGTCCATTGCATGCTATCAGTGGCACGAACTGACCCAGAAACTCGTGCCCGAAACGTCCTTGGTGACCTGAGCTGGGCATAGTTAGCTTGGACGACAACACGTGCAGAAATCGACAGAAGCCGTACTAGTATCTCAGGTAGAATGGCTCGTTTCCGCTCATGATGAATCGTGGCAGGCGAATATCGAGAGGTGATTGCGGTAGGCTATGTAGATGTTTGTCGTATTCAGCCTGGTGTTGAGGCGCTCCCGCTGGGTGAGGTTCACTTCTCACGATCTTCGGCGGAGCGCAGGGGTCCACTTTTAGCGAGCTTCGACGCCAAGCACAGCCTGAGATTCGAACACCTACCTAAACAACGAGCACCTCCGAGAGACGACCATAACTGCGACTCGAAGAAGCCACCTATTCGGCGCTGGGCAATTGCATCACTCACCCGCTCTCGTCCTCGCTGCCACTCAAACCACACGCGCCTCCGTTCTCCCGCCGAGTTTCCGAACCGTACACGTAGCATCCCACCTGCACTGGAGGTCCGAGCAATACCTGGCCGAGAGCCACGGGCGGAACGCGGTCTTCACATTTGCTACAGGGGCTTTGCTTAGGCCTTTCTTGTACTCTCTTAGTCGTTCACCATGGCGACATTTCTGGAAAATGCCTACAGTCTGGTGAGCAAGATGTGGGAGCTCAAGGGCGCGCTCAGATGGCTGACAGCGCACAATAGGTCCACCAGGACAATGCAGCCGACATACCATCGCAGAATGAATTCAAGCAAGCTCTAGAAAAGGGCAATGATGAGCAGAAGATTGAGACCATGGTGCGCTCATGCCATTGCGACTGCCCCTCCATGCCGAAGCTGGCGGTCTGACAACCTCGCAGAAGAAGATTCTCTCCATCATGCTCAATGGCGATCCCCAGACGGGCCTTCTGATGCACATCATCCGATTCGTAATGCCGAGCAAGTCGAAACCGCTGAAGAAGCTCATGTACTTCTTCTTCGAAGTCTGCCCGAAGCACGACGCCCAAGGCAAGCTGCGACAGGAGTGGATCTTGGTCTGGTGCGTGGATACGCTGGAACTGGTGGTGGGAATTCGTGCTGACTCTTGGGAAGCAATGCGATCCGCTTCGACTTACAAGCGCCGAACGAATATGTCCGAGGAAACACATTGCGATTTGTGTAGGCATACACCAAGAAGTGGAATGGGATAGCACTGATGCAGCCACAGAACAAAACTACGAGACGCTGAACTTGTAGAGCCCTTGCTACGTAAGCCGGACGTAGCTGCTGTAATCTGTCTGTGCTAACTGTAGCCTCAGAACCGGTGCGCCAATGCCTCACACACCGTCACGCATACGTCCGGAAAAACGCAACCTTTGCCGTTGCTGCCATCTTCACCCACCTTCCAGAGCTCATGCCCGATGCTCCCGATATGTTGACGACTTTCCTCGACGACGAGAACGATCCTACTTGCAAGCGCAACGCCTTTGCTGCTCTTGTTTCTGTCAGCCACGAGAAGGCGCTTGAATACCTCAGCACTGTCTTCGATTCGATACCCAACCACGAAGAGCTCCTGCTGCTTGCCGAGCTCGAGTTTATCCGCAAGGATGCCATGGTCAACCCACAAAACAAGGCAAAATACCTGCGATTGATCTTCGATCTGCTTGAGTCACAAGTCTCCACGGTCATCTACGAATCAGCACACGCCCTTACGACCCTCACGAGCAACCCAGTTGCTGTGAAGGCTGCTGCCGGCAAGTTCGTCGAACTGGCGATCAAGGAGCCAGACAACAATGTTAAGCTCATCGTTCTAGAACGTGTCGACCAACTACGACACAAGCATGAGGGCGTTCTTGACGACTTGACTATGGAAGTGCTTCGTGTGCTTTCTAGTACGGATCTGGATGTGCGCAAGAAATCTTTGAACATCGCAATGGAAATGGTCTCGAGCAGGAACGTCGAAGAGGTTGTTCTTCTCCTGAAGAAGGAGCTCATGAAGACGGTTGACGAGCAATATGAGAAGAACACTGAATACAGGTCTCTACTCATCTCCTCGATACACTCAGCTGCCATCAAGTTCCCCGAGGTCGCCGCCAGCGTGGTCGGCTCATTGATGGACTTTATCTCGGATGTCAGTAGTAACGCCTCCGCGGTCGACGTCATAACTTTCGTGAAGGAAGTTGTCGAGCGGTTCCCGGACCTGCGCCAATCCATCATCGAGCGCCTGGTCTCCACATTGGGAGAAGTTCGCGCTGGAAAGGTATACCGTGGCGTCCTGTGGATCATTGGCGAGTTTTCGTTGGAAGCAAAGGATATCCGTGATGCCTGGAAGGGTATCCGATCATCTCTCGGTGAGATTCCCATCTTGGCATCAGAGCAAAGGTTACTGGACGACGCATCCGAAGGCAAAGAGGACACTGATCAAGTCAATGGGCACGCGAAATCAACAGCTGCTCCTACAGGGTCAAGAAAAGTTCTGGCCGATGGTACCTACGCAACAGAGAGTGCGTTCACATCTTCTGCGGCAGCCAAGGCCAAGCTGGAGGCAGTCAAGAACTCACAAAAGCCGCCGCTACGTCAGCTCGTCCTCGATGGCGACTATTACCTTGCGACCGTACTTTCCAGCACCCTGACCAAGCTTGTCATGCGACACTCGGAAATTTCGAAAGATGAAGCACGCACAAATGCTCTGCGCGCTGAGGCAATGCTCATCATGATCTCGGTCATCCGTGTTGGCCAGTCTCAATTTGTGAAAACCTTCATCGACGAAGATTCCATCGACCGTATCATGTCTTGTGTTCGGTCTTTATCAGAGTTTGCACAAAGGAAGGAGCTCGAGACTGTATTTCTGGAGGACACACGCAAGTCCTTTGCTGCAATGGTTCAAACCGAGGAGAAGAAGCGAGCAGCGAAAGAAGCGTCGGAAAGGGCAAAATCGGCTGTCAATGTCGATGACTCTTTCAACATTCGACAGCTCAAGAAGAAGGATGCGGATGGCAGCGATGAGATAGAGCTGGATCTCGAACGGGCTACTGGCGGCGATACTGCGACTGAAGATCTGAACTCCAAGCTGAGTCGTGTTGTACAGCTTACTGGTTTCTCGGACTCGGTCTACGCAGAAGCCTATGTCAAGGTGCATCAATTCGACATCGTCCTAGATGTGTTGCTCGTCAACCAAACAACAGAAACACTGCAAAATCTCACGGTCGAGTTCGCGACCCTTGGAGACCTCAAAGTTGTTGAGCGGCCACCGACACAAAACGTCGGCCCACACGACTTCATCAATATCCAAGCCACCATCAAGGTGTCATCTACCGACACAGGCGTCATATTTGGCAACATCCTGTACGAGGGTGAGAAGGGCATTGACTCCAACGTGGTCATCCTCAATGACGTGCATGTTGACATTATGGATTACATCAAGCCGGCGCAATGCACCGAGACGCAATTCAGGACAATGTGGACCGAATTTGAATGGGAAAACAAGGTCAACATCAACTCGAAGGCGAAGACTCTGCGTGAGTTCTTGAAGCAGCTCATGGCATCCACCAACATGAGCTGCCTCACACCGGAGGCGTCAATGAAGGGCGACTGTCAGTTCTTGTCGGCCAACCTGTATGCTCGGAGCGTGTTCGGTAAGTTTCGATGTGTCTGCTTCATTCGGCCATGCTGACGACGTGTAGGTGAGGATGCTCTTGCCAACCTGAGCATCGAGAAGGAAGGTGACAACGGTCCCATCACCGGTTTTGTTCGTATCCGAAGTCGGTCACAAGGATTGGCATTAAGTCTGGGGTCTCTCAAAGGTCTGAACAAGGTCGGGGTAGCATGAGCGGGGTATTGATGTCGTGGTTTGGCCTTTTCGCAAGGGTAGCAGTTCTTAGAATAGCGTACGCAAGATGATGGCTCAAAGGCTACATTGCCGTTCTGCTCGAGGGGGGCATGTTGCACGGTCTGTGTTCTGCCGGTAGGGACGAGAAGTCATGAGGCACGGGGAAGGTACTTTGTCCATGGAATCATGCATAATCAAGTCTGGCATCTGATGTCGTTCTCTCATCTGGGTGTCTGTTGTGCACGGTGATGTGATGTGTTGCGACTGGGCCTCGGCTCGCCGTTGTGATGCAGGGTTGGCAACGGCGTTGTTTCCATTTCTAGGACATGCTTGGATGCGTCAGCAGCCGGTACGCGTGGTGCCTGCTTCGTGGTCTACCTAGACGTACTTCACAACGATGCGTGCGGCACCTTCACACACCTCGCGTTAACCATGGCCTCCATCTCTGGAGAGGACGATCCGTTCAGAGACCCTTCGCTCGCTTCCGCCGCGCCGCAGCCTCGGCCGTCCGCGCCGCAGAACATCGACGTGCCAAACACGCTCGCGGTGGGGCGCAACGCGTCGCTGACGCTGGGGACCGACTCTCTGATAGTGCTGGGTAAGCGAAAGGGGCTCTATCGCCGTCGCTGTCGCGGAGAGCGCGTGCTGACGATGGGGAGACGAGGACCTACGAGACAGCAAAGGCGCGGCCTGCTGCGGCATCTCTCTGGGAGGCAGTAAGCGCTGAAGAGCCGCTCCACTCAGTACGCCCGTCGCTCACAGCAGCAGAGAACAAGTCCACCCGCTCCATCCCCTTCTACAACGTCCTGTGGGCCGAGCACTCCGAGGACGGCAACGTGACGATCCAGTATGCGCAGCCCGCCGAGAAGAAGTCGGTCCGGCCCTCCATTATTAGCTACACGCTGGACAAGCCAGACAGCCGCCTCGCAGAGGCGTGGATCGCAGGGCTCCTCGACCGCGCATACGGCGCCTCGCAGCGCCGGAAGCGCATCAAGGTGCTCATCAACCCGTTTGGGGGCGTCAAGGGCGCCCTCAAGACATATCATAAGCTGATTGCGCCGATACTCGCTGCAGCCAGGTGCGAGCTGGACGTGCAGAAGACGGAGCACCAGGGCCACGGCGTCGAGATCGCGCAGAGCCTCGACATTGACGCGTACGACGTCGTCGCCTGCTGCTCGGGAGACGGCATCCCGCACGAGGTATGGAATGGACTGGGCAGGCGCGAAGACGCCGCCCGCGCGTTGCTCAACATCGCCGTCGCACAGCTGCCGTGTGGCACCGGCAACGCCGCGAGTCTCAACTTCAACGGGACCGACAACCCGAGCCTGGCCGCCCTCGCCGTCGTCAAGGGCCTGCGCACACCGCTGGACCTTTGTTCCGTGACCCAAGGCAACACCCGCCTCCTGTCGTTCCTATCGCAGTCCCTGGGCATCGTGGCCGAGTCTGACCTTGCCACAGAGCACATGCGCTGGATGGGCAGCATGCGCTTCGACGTCGGCGTCTTGATGCGTCTTATAGGCAAGACGGTGTACCCCGCCGACATCGCCGTCAAGGTCGAGCACGAGACCAAGGCTGCTGTGAGAGAGGCGTATGAGACCGAGGCCTCGAAGCCGCCGCGCAGCGTCGACGACCGACCGCTACCCCCAGCAGACGCCGGTCTGCCCGCCCTCATACATGGCACTTTCAATGATCCGTTACCTGCTGGTTGGGAGCTGATACCCCACGACCACCTGGGCAACTTCTACGCCGGTAACATCGCATACATGTCAGCCAACGCGAACTTTTTTCCCGCCTCACTCCCCTCGGATGGCTGTCTCGACCTGGTCCGCATCCGAGGCGACATCTCGCGCATGACCGCTGTGCAAACGCTCCTATCGATCGAGAAGCACACTTTCTTTGACCTGCCGCATGTCGATTACCAGAAAATCAGCGCTTACCGCATTATACCCAGGAATCAGAAGGACGGATACATTAGCATTGATGGCGAAAGGGTGCCATTTGAGGGCTTTCAGGTCGAGGTGCACAAGGGGCTGGGGACAGTGTTGAGTAAGAGCGGGCATCTGTGTGAGGCGCGAGGCGTGTAGACTCCGCCTGTTGTAGAGAGAGTGTCGAGGTGCCTTGACGAGAGGTGGACGCGGTTCAAGACCTGGATTGGCGTGATGGATTGGGCTGGCGTTATTGCTGTTCGGATACCACATTGTCGTCGCTCGTAGATCGCGACTTATTGGAGTTGAATCAAGACCATTATTGAGTACACATTCACACTATCTAACACCACGTGCATTAACACACGCTCGAACTTGTATGTTGTGCACTGTCACTTTACTTTTGAGAAGCGTGTGTTGGTGTTACCTAGGTAGTGCAGTATCTTGGTGCTACACGTACCCTGTGACTCACCCAATACAAAAGAAAAAATCTGCACCGCTCCTCTCATCTTACTTGTCAGTATTGCCGTTACGTACCTTGCTCTCCGAGTGACCTCAGTCATATTCTGGCCGACAATTTCTGTTACGTGAAGAACTATCTAATTTGCAATCACTTTATTAAAGCAACTCCATCGAAGTGGCGCAGCGGAAGCGCGACGGGCTCATAAATGACTTGTAATGGGTCTCATGTGTACCCGTAGGTCGTAGGATCGAAACCTACCTTCGGTAATCGATTATCTGGATCTATCCAGCAGCACACATTTATTCTTTTTGCTTCCTCGAGTGAAATCTTCTGGTGGATGAATGTGGGAATCGCCGACTCTTATAATCGTCTACAATCTCATCACGTCATTCTCCTATTTCTCAATAGTCTCTCAATAGTTGATCTACGAAGTACTTTTACATATTGAGATCGTGCTATTTTGCCCAATGCAACAGGTCAACGCGAGGACAAGGGAACCGCCATAAACTTTTGCATAGCCATTTTCCCAGCCTATGGCAAGTCATCTGGCTAATCAACTGTGGTAGATTAGACAGCAAGTTCAACGATCAGCGGCACACATTGGCAGTTGTCACGTGCTTGCGCTAGCGTGACGGCTGCAGCCTTCCAACGTTCCACGTCTGCCTTTAAGGTTCGTAGCAACACCATTTACTGCACTTAAAGCTTCTGATCTGAACAGACTTGATAATAGGATCTCCATTATGCTGCCAAAGAGCCTTTACCCCTCTGAGTGTCCTTCAGACCGCAATTGGTTCACAACTACCACAAATCCCTTGAAACGCAAGCCCGCAAGCAACCGGAACGACCCTGCTCTGTTATCCACGAAGCGCATGTTGTTCGATCTTGGGGATCATCCTGCGGTTGTCTCTTCCCAAGATCCTCCGCTCTTCTACCATAAATTACCACGAGAGCTATGCGATCAGATCTACGACATCTTGTGGCAGAATGTCATTCTAGGCTTTCGGCAAGAGAACTTCATAGTCCTCGCTCGCTACAAAAGCCAGGACATCGACCTGCCGTCTTACGAGTTTCCCAGATGGCTGCATGTTTCTGGACAGATGCGCAGCGAGAGCGGTGAGCGCTTCTATGCAACTGCATTGTTCTCGGTTGGTGAAACGGACTGTCTCCCGGCCTACGGCCATCGATTCTTTTCAACAACTTCCAAGGCTTGGACATCCGTCGTGTCCGCTTACATCGACACCCGGTGGTCTCGAAAGAGCGGGCCCGTGACGGTCTTCACGATCAAGAGGATATGTTCTGACCTGCTCGACTTGAGGTATGCAAAGCACATGAAAGTGTTGGGACTGGAACTCACCTTGGACGTGGACAGAGAAAAGTGTGCGCGTCCATATGCTGTGTCATGCTTTGAGTCCTGCTGTGAACGGGGCATGAAAGCCGCGATCACACCACCTGCAGACTGCGATTTTACCCGGCTGTTGTCGCTGCTTGACTACAAGCCTCATGACTGTCGATCGCTTGAACTCATAATCACACCGACGCCTTTCCGGTGGGGTAGAGACGTCGTCACAGACATTACTTACGACTGGTCGTTCTTTGACAGTCTTCCCCAGGAAGGATGCATTTGTTCCGTTTCTGTTGATGGGGACGATGAGAACTGGACATTTTCTTCAGCCGCTCCAGCATTGGCGGAGGCAAGACGGAAGTGCGCCGATTTCAGCTCGTAGCATGAAGGGCAGACAGGGTGGGTATACGATTATTTTCTGATACTTTGGCAATTCACTTTCTCTTACTTGCATTGCAGTCTGTCATGCTTCACGGCTGCGCTGATACCTGGCAGGCTTTGACACGATCCGCCACGCAAATCAGTGTATATTTGAACCTTGATGTCGACGGGTGAGATTCAACGAATGCGGCGGCCAGATGCGACACATGACGAGTTTGGTGTGGAGTGAAGGCCGACATGATAGGCATGAGCACATCTGTGTGTGTGATGTGCATTCTGGATCTCTTCAAGGAATAGTTATCAGGTGTTTGAATTCCCTAATTCACTTTTACGCCTGAGTGATGCAGTAAATCGCCGCTTTGATACTATGAGGTCAAAGAGTATGGTGAACATACACAGTCAATGCAGTGAGCAAGACGAGTAATTCACAGCGGCTTCTTACCAGATATATAAGGGGTTTCTTGCTTTTGGAGCCACTTCTCTGCTCATCAAAAAAGCCCAATTTACAACTTTTACTCCAATGCCACCAAGTACTTACCATGTTGCACCACCTCTTTGTTGTGAGGATTTCGAATTCGGCGGCACTTACTTTGACGACGCTTCGAGTGTTGAACCCACAGACAGTGAGCTCAGCGACTCGGATTGAATCGAGGTCGAGGAGAGAGTTTGGAATGATGAGCAACTGAAAGATGATGCTAGGCCAGGGAGGAGGATAGGGAATCCTGATTATGGGACGACCGCGCCAGGAGGTGTGAGTGATGATACGAAGCAGCGGTTCGAACAAGGGCTGAGGCGGAGACGCAGCGCCGACAGCAAAGGATGGGAGATCGTCGAGGCGCAGGAAGCTGATGGCCATTGATGGAAAACGTGCTGAAGGTCGGACGCGCACGCGGAAAAGGTCTCAGGGTAGTATGCTGTCGTGTCCTCGGTGCTGAACAGATAGTCAGCAAGAGTGCGAGGTACAGGCTCGAATTCGGACTCCGTCAGTCGTCATTATTAGTAGACTATTGGTGTGTATGTTGGTACACCTCGATCAGCTCATGCTGCGCAATCCCGTATCCTGTTTTGGTGTCATACTCGGCAGCGTTATCGTAAGTCGTGAGTGACGTTGCATTAGGCCATTCGCCCACTTTGTTACTTAGCACATACGAGGTCTCACGATCGGGATGTACTCCGCGTCCGAGCACGCACCACCTTACCGAATTTCTCACCAACGGTCTCGAATTGGCAAGTTATCCTCGGTTCGCGATCGACAGATCTCCGTCGGGGCTCGATCTGGACCTGAGTAGCAAGTCTCCAAAATGCAGGACGGTACTGACTGTCTGCAGACGATGGTGGTGCAGGAATGTTGATGATGCTTGAATTATGTCGAGTTTACATATCCAAGCGGACCAAGCCGTGGTTCTCAAAGGGAGCCTCAAAAGTAGAGATCCTACCCGCGGACCCTTCTCCGGGTAGTGACATCAGCGCGTTAGTGCGGAGCCAAGGCTGCACCCTGCGCTGATCGCGAACCCTTCTGAAGCTTGAAGCATCATCGAGATAATACGGCGCCCACTTACAACTGTTGCAAAAGCTGCGTCTTGCATGGCGTCTTGTCATTCCGTTGCGTTGACGGCACGTGTCATGATCGAGGCGTCCCAGCTGCATCATGATAGGACCACATCCTCGAAGTCTGTGTAGTTGCAGCCGCCATACGATCATCCGATGAAATTTGGGTGCATAACGAGGCCGCTGTTGTACTAGCGCGTGAATTGACTGATCAAAGGACGCCGGCCGCGGTGATGGCGTGGTACTATTGAACCGTGTTCGACGGCGTAAGACGTCAGAGTTTAAGCTGGAGATAATACCAACCACCGCCCCGGGGTAGCCTTTGTAGTCCGTTTCGCCTTTGACTGTTTTGACCTTCAGCGTCTGGAGTTCGACCTCTTAACCTTGTTCCTTGCTTCTCCATTTTCGAACCATATCATCCCACGCTCTACTGCTTCTCGAAAAAGGCTCCCACGATGGGACTCAACATACTCCCTTTTCATAAGCGGGACATAGCGGATACGCCGCCGTCCCGCGCCCCATCAACAGCTATGCCAGATGTGACGCCCTCACCGTCGCGCGAGCACAAACATCACCACCACCCACACGTTCCGCATCATCTTCCACATCATCTTCCACATCATCTTCCACATCATATACATCGTCCGCATCGCAAAAATGCTATGCATAAATACGTCAACAACTTCTGGCGCAATGAAATTGTTGCTGCGCTCGCGGAGTTTGCGGGTACCTTCATGTTTCTGTGTAAGTTACTGATCTCCTTGAGTAGGCAACAAACCTACGTCAAAAAGCGCTCTTCCTACGCTTTCAACGTATCGTGATCACCACGATTCGATTGTCATTTCCCCTTCACGCACCTAATTCCGTGGCGCCTGGAGCCACCCATGAAATTGCTTCCAATTGTTCTTCTTGAACACCGTGCTGTTCGCTCGTGCAAGGAAAATACTAACAATGCAATCCAGTCTTCGCATTTGGTGGCACACAAGTCGCCAACACCGCAGCTCTTTACAGCGACGAAGCAACCGCGGGGCAAACTAACGATGGATTGACCCAGGCACCCAATACCAGTGTACTTCTATACATCAGTCTCATTTTCGGATTCAGCCTGATGGTAAATGTGTGGATTTTCTTCCGCGTTAGTGGCGGGCTCTTCAATCCTGCGGTAATATATACCTCTCCTCACTCTCAGGCTGCGCGCACAAGCGAAAAAACTTTCAAACTGACTTTACTTGTAGGTAACGCTGGGCCTATTCCTCATCGGCGCCATCAAGCCCATTCGCGCGGCCTTCTGCTTCCTATCACAAATGCTGGGCGGCATGGCAGCTGCAGGCGTCGTATCTGCCATCCTGCCCGGCCCCCTCAACGTGTCAACTAGACTTGGAAACGGCGTCACCCCCACCATGGGCGTCTTTCTCGAAATGTTCCTGACCAGCCTACTCGTCTTTGCCATCTTCATGCTCGCGGCAGAGAAGCACAAGGCTACCTTTCTCGCCCCGGTTGGCATCGGGCTCGCGCTCTTCGTTGCGGAAATGGTCGGCGTCTTCTTCACCGGCGGCTCACTAAATCCCGCTAGGAGCTTCGGGCCTGATGTCGTGACGCGCAATTTTACCACGTATCATTACATCTACTGGTTTGGCCCGCTCATGGGCACTCTGCTTGCTTTCGCAATGTATCGCATCGTAAAGATTGTCGAGTACGAGACTGTGAATCCTGGCCAGGATTTCGATGACCACGAAGCCGCGGCCTTCCGACCTCCAGAGAATGCCGAGATTGCGGAACAAGTGGAGAGGCCAAATGTAGCAGCAATGGCGGTGGAAGAGGCGGTACGTGCTGCGAACCAAGCGAGCTCGAACGCGGGGACGGACATTGGGACCTGGAGAGATGATGCGGCGGAATTTAATAATATTGATGATCGGTTGGGAAATGGCGAGGAGCCGAAGCAGGCGCAAGAGAGTGAAATGATGGAGCGGACGAGGTCGAGGAGTACTAGCTTGTTGAAGACGAAGACGACGAGCAACCGTTCGCTGAGGATGTAGTGTAGTCAATTTCAGCCGCGTGAACAGAGACAGAGTCGCATGTCTCCTCCTTGTATCAGGCCGCGACGTGTTTCGTGGAGGCGGGCTTCTGTCTGGTACACGATGAACCAAGCGAGGCAATACGCAATGAGGATGGCGTAGGCGGAGAGCAGTAACAGACCGCCTACAGCAGCAAGACTGGTCCACAAGATCCTGGTGTAGCTGCGCCTAGTTTCGGCTTCTGCGTTCTTTTCCTCTGTCTTTGCTTGCGCCTTCGGTTCCGTCTTTGCTTGTACGCTCTCCCCTGTCTTTGCTTGCGCCCTCTCCGCTTCGCGCGCCTTGATGGCGCGGAAGCGTGGCAGTTGAACGCTCACGATTGGCACGAGGACGAGGAGTGAGGCGAGGGCGAGGATCGATATGAGCGTTGCGTTCATACGCTGGCAGCCTAAGCTTGTGGTGTGACTGTCGTAGGGTCGCTAGTGATGGCTCGTAGGGAGCGGCGTCAGGAAGGTTCGGATGTATATTCGAGACTCCCGTAGATGATCTGCAAGTCCAAAAAGACGGGTCGTAGGTGGCAGGGTATCGTGGTAGTGATACGATGAACGTGCTGGCCATGTCGTGGTCCCATTACTCTCAAGTAGCGACTACCTCAAATCCTCGACCTAGCCCAAACAATCACGTCTGGCATGCACGACCCTCGCATATTTAAGCAGGACCGATGAGTACATAGATGGAGGACTTGGCGGAAGACGGGAGAGTGCGCCACGGCACGCGAGCACATACAACAGTTGCGAGAAGTACGGAACCTGTTTTGATCGTCTTACGGGATAGTTATTGCTCCATTTCGTCGCCATCGACGTCCTCGTCTTCGACACCCTCGTCGTCGTAGCCGCCTCCGCCGCCTCCATCTTCGTCTTCGCTGTCTGAGCCTGAGCCCTCACTTTCGCCCTCGCTGCCCGGATCGTAGTCTTCCTCCTCCTCGTCTTCCTGGTCTTCCAGCTCTCGCTCCGCCTTTTGCAGCTCGCTCTCCTCCTCTTCGCCGGCCTCTGCCTCGGGCACTGACGCGCCATTGGCCGGGCCCTCTTTCCCTTTCGTCTTGTTCACGTTCAGCTTCTTGGCACGGCGGGCGGCGGCTAAGCTGGCATCCTGCAGGCCGTGCTTCTGGACGTAGTCGTTGATGCCGGCGTAGTCTGCCTGCTCGAGCATGCCAAACTCGATCTCCTGTGTTTGCGTGGTGATGACGAGATTGAAGGTGTTGCGCAGGACGGCGGCGTAGGCGATGCTGTTGATGGAGGCGAAGTCGAAGTAGGCGAGGGGCTTTTTGAAGCCGTAGAGGATGCCGACCGAAGTGAAGAAGAGGTAGCCTGGTGTTGTTAGTATGTAGACCTGGTGATGGTGGTGGTAGTGGTAGTGGTAGTAATAGGGGGACGGCTCACCATCTTTGCTCCCTCTGTGTGCCTTGACGTGAAAGGCCGTCTCGCCCTTGCGGTGGCTCTCGGGCACTGCGCTGGAAAAGTCGGCGGCATCTGGGAAGACGACGTCCTTGGCTGTGCCCGCCTGGATGAGGCAGTGGTGTATCGCCTCGGCCATTGGCGCGGGCCCCGGGTCCTCGCCCTCGACAATGTTCTTGCCCGTGGCCTCCTCGAAGGTCCACACCATGGGCTCAGGCGCGGTCCCCGTCCCCTGCAGGTGGTCGGGCAGGGGGTTCACGCCGTCGCCATGCACGGGGATGACGACGAAGTTGTGCTGCTTCTTCGCCTTCTCGGGCACGGGCAGGCAGAAGACGCGGTCGACATCCCTGCACGCGATACTGAACTCGACGCTGCCGCTGGCGCCCACCGCGCGGATGCCGCCATCCTTGCCGTCGACCAGCTCGAGAGCGAACTTCTTGCGCTGCGGTATCGAGAAGCTGACGCCGGGGTATGTCCGCCATGCCTTGGTGGCCGCACTGTGGCTGCTGCTGTTGCTGTTGCTGTTGCTGTTGTTGTCCTCGAGCTTGCGCTTCTTCGCCGCGGGCTCCGCAGACGGCTGCGAGGCTTGGCTGAGGATAAAGGTCGATATATCGCGGAAGAGGTCTGCCTGTGTAGGGTGCTCGTCTATGGCGGCGTGCACGCGTTTCCGCAGCGCATGATTGCTGGCAAAGGCGGCCTCGATCTCCTTGGGGTGCGGGCCGGCCGGCGCCACGACGGTAGGGTTGATGACGGCGGCGGGGACTGCAGGCGGCTGGGGCACGCGGACCTGGCTGTTGAGCGACGTGAAGGCCATTCTGGCGGTGGTGGTGGTGATGCTACCTATCTTCGCGTGGTTGACGGTCGGAGACGCGTTGCTGGGTCGCGACTTCCACTTTAGCGCCTCGACCCACCTGTGACATCACTCCACAAACAACCCTCACACTTCACTGACTACTGACTACTGATTCCTCTTCCTCCTACTTCAACGTGTATCTTTGCATGACGCTTAGGAGCATGCTGTTGCGCATCTCAAACGCGTCTCGTCTCACACCTCTGCAACCGCCAATCTTCCATCCAGCCACCGTTTGACACGCGAGAACAGCTTGGCACCCAACTGAACAAGTCGGCATGCTAGGGAACCGTTCAGGCGAATCCTTGTCGAGTCCCCGATGGCAGCCCTATGCCAGTACATCAGCATTGACAGACGTCTTCGTCTAGCATGAGCGTTAGAAGGTACTCGAAACCAGCAAATATCCACCCATCATATCTATCTCTGTCATGTCGCTCTGCCAGAGCTGTCACTTTCACCCTCAGTACCTAATTTTAAATCTCTGCGAATTGCCTTTCTTTTCTTCTTCTTCGTCTCCGTCTCCGTCTTCGTCTTCCTCTTCTTCTTACCGGGGACTTTTGCAGCTCGAGCCTTGATCTGGTCAGGGACGACAGTCACTGGGGGCGCCCGAGGCTGGCAAACGTACCATAACAAGAGAGAGCAACAAGGTCACCAACATGAAGACAGTCGACTTCAAGCTTCCACCCATCGCTGACAGGGTCACATCGCTTTTCCACTTCCGCAAGACTACACCGCCAATGTTCAATAAGCCAATGGCAAATGCATGTCCTCATCACAGGCTCTCACGCATGCTTTACGCCGTCTTTTTGCCCCTCCTCATCATGCTTTCGGTACCAGTCGTCGTCCTCAAATCTATGACCTATAGCTTCATCGAGGATAACCGCGACACTGGCTTCATGTTCGACACAACCGAATGGGATGGAGAAACCGGCCAGACACTCGTCCTAGCTGCACTGCCAAAAATGCTTTACCATGCACCGGCCAAGCTATCACTCGTTGCAGCTGTGCTCAGCATCTGCCTTGGTACCGCCCATCTGGGCTTTGTGGGTGTAGACTGGAGGAAGCCTAAGCAAGCACGTAAACCTGCAGACCTCTACCTGCACCCATAATAACATGAGTTAGACACAGTCGTGGGCCTTCCGCCGCAACATCATGTTTCTACACATCACCAACGCCATTCTCATCCTCTTCGCCCTCGTTTCAATTTACGTAACGCGCAAGTCCACTTCCCACTTCATCGATGGCTACGTCAACTTTCGCGCCTCTCGCATGAACGGCAACAACCTGACCTCGTCGGACAGCTTCTTCCAGTACAACATTGGAACTTTCGATCTTGAGGCCTGGTCCTGCGAACTCAAAGCCGCGCGTGGCGTGGGCATGGTACGCGATGATTACACCAAGCAATGCGCCATCGAAGTCTCTGGTCGCGCCATCATGATCCCTCTTGTCACCTTTGCATGGCTCGTTACTGGCATCGCTGTGTGGAGCCTCGTAGGTGGCGGCAGGAGAGGTCCTGATGGTGAGCGTGTCAAGACTGAGGACGTTGGACTGGAGATGGGTAAGATGAATGCCATCTAAGCTTTTTCTCATATTCTCTGTTTCAAGCATTTACAGGCGTCGAGTCATTACCCGTTTCGTTTTTGTCGTTTCTGAAAGTTACTGTCGCAACGCGCGTACATGACAGATACCGCACTCACTCTTGTAATGTCATATACCCCGTCCCGATGATATACCTGCTTGCTGGCCAAGCGTCTCGGGAAGCTTCACTAGACGTTGCCAAGTGCTGGGACGTCGCGCACTATCTCTTCACGTACCAAACTGTAATAACGTTACCTATTATCATTCATCGATGGTACTGCCATTGGCTGAGATACACCGGGCCGACAGTTTTGGCGTTCAAGGTGTCCTGGAGTTTGACACCAGAGGTACGAGCATCATCGCATGCTAACAATATAACACCTCATCACAAGTCGGACCTCCTTTTATACAGCACCGACCTGTGCATAATCTGCATAATTTCGCTTGCTCTACACCATGCACGTATCGCATTATCGTGGCATCAACTATCAGGTTCCGGTCGTTTGTGTTTGGCATGGCACCGGGTCCCCAAGACGACCCGGCTGACTGCATCTCGCACAGCACAACACGAGAATCGGCAGGCACGCCTTTCTACGCTACGCCTCTTGAGTGCGCGATTTAGGCGACCTGGAAGAGCCTGCTTTGGCGTTTTGACAGCCTGCCTGCTAATAGCCAATTTCGGGCGTTCAACATGCGCGTGCCGACTCACTGTCGTTCCAGATCGCGAAGACATGGGGTCCGGAAGGCCATCGACCGTCTTACCTGCGCTTTCTCAGCTTCACCCCGACTGGATCGTGATATTATGATGCCTACTTATCCTGATATTCAATGCACATTGACGGCATTAATATATTTCATTCTGATTGATTCCCTTCTTGTGACAACAAACGGCCAGTTATTAAACAAATCTTGCGTACGAATATAGACATCCGAAACGGAAGCGCCCAAGATGGTGATTGCATCTAATACGGCTTCCTTAGTGCCGGAGACAGGAGCGCCATTAGAAGAGCGTCAACAAGGAGTTGATCTAATCGCTGAGATCATTGCGGACCTCGCAGAGAGTTGTGAAGAAGCCTTCTCGCGACCATACTCGACATATCGAAGCTCAAACGACACATACTCGTCAAGATCGTTGCGACAAGAAGATCTTGATCAAGTCAGGCCACAGAGACACAGGATGACTTCGCGGGCGACTCTGGAATTGGACGATGAAGAAAGCAGGATGCGGGGAAGAACACGATCCGTGAACCTTGATATTGACGACTACGTTCCTGAAATGCCAGACTCATACCGCACATCCAAGCGCTCCAGCTTCTCGCATCCGCAGCGCGATGGTATCACGGATTCCGCAATTAGCCTGATCCGAGCCAAAGACAAGCGCATCGGTGAGAGAAGTCACCTTCGAAACACCAAAGAGCCAGCGAATCTTCCTCAGGAGACCGACGACGAGATGGAAACCCCACTTACGTATCCATCGGCAGCAAAGACGGCGGTGATAATGGTGTCCCTCTACATCTCGATCTTCCTAGTCGCGCTCGACAGAACCATCATCGGTCCCGCCATACCTGCCATCACGAATCAATTCAACAGCATCGGCGACATCGGCTGGTACGGGAGCTCCTACATGCTGACGTCCGCTGGCTTTATACTGCTCTATGGCCGCATATACACGTTCTTCCCCACGAAAAACGTGTTCTTGTCCGGCATCTTCCTCTTCGAAGTTGGGAGCGCAGTATGCGGTGCGGCACAGACGAGTACGATGCTGATTGTGGGGCGCGCGATTGCTGGTATTGGAAGCAGTGGCATTTTTACGGGCGCCATTCTGATTATGCTTAACACTGTACCGCTTCATCGACGTCCGTTGTTGCAAGGCTTGTTTGGCGCGTGCTTTGGAGTCGCTAGCGTGGCTGGGCCGTTGCTGGGCGGTGCGTTTACTGGCAGCAATTGGCGATGGTGCTTTTACTTTAACTTACCCCTGGGAGGACTCACGATACTGGTGGTTGTTTTTCTACTGAAGCTCGAAGAACAGAAGCCCAAATTGGCGAACTGGAAAGAAGTGGTCAAGACCTTGGATCCACTTGGAACGATTCTCTTTCTTCCTGCGATTACATGTCTGCTCCTGGCCTTAGAATGGGGCGCAGCAGACTTTCTTTGGAGCTCGCCCCAACTCCTCGCACTTCTAGTCGTGTTCGCAGTCCTCTTCATAGCCTTCATCGGCTGGCAATACTACACCCGCCACACGACCGCCACAGTTCCGGCTCGCATTCTCTTCCAGCGAAGCGTAGCATTCGGCGGCGCTTCCCAGTTCTGCGTCGGAGCCACCATGCTCACTGTATCCATCTACATCCCACTGTGGTTCCAAGCGATCAAGGAAGTCTCGGCCATGCAATCTGGAATCAACACAATTCCGCTGGTACTTTCGGTTGTCCTCGGATCTATCATGTCAGGTGGTCTGACTCAGAAGATTGGATACTACACGCCTTTCATGGTCGTTGGGTCTAGCTTGATGGCCGTGGGAACTGGCCTCATCACTACATGGGACATGCATACCAGCACCGCGAAATGGATCGGATACCAGGTCATATTGGGGTATGGAGTCGGATGCACAATGCAGCATCCAAACCTGGCAATTCAAATCGTTCTTCCGAGGCAAGACGTGCCTACCGGCACTGCCATGCTATCATTGTGCCAGACTCTAGGTGGCGCCGTCTTCGCGGCTGTTGGGCAGAACTTGTACATTGACAAGTTTGCGGCGGGTTTACAGCGCATTGGAGGTCTGGGTGCTGAAAACTTCCTCGAGGGAGGCGCGACGGACTTGTCGAACAAAGTCCCGGCGGCGCTACGGCCCGAAGTGCTTGCTGCCTACAACAGCTCTTTGACGAAAGGAACGTTCTTCGCGGCGCTTATTGTTGCTTGCTTGGCCGTGCCAGCGGCGCTCGGGATGGAATGGCGGAGTGTCAAGCAAAAGCAGGAAGCTACAGGCACCGGCCCGGCAGGGAATGAAGAGAAGATGCGGCCTATCAATGGTGGCACAGCGTCTCGGGGCACATCTGCGAGGCCGCCTACTTGTTCGCAAGGTCTTGATGTCGAGGATGCTGTAATGGCTCTTCCTCCATCTGCTCGGACAAATACGTCCCGCTTCTGGTCGCAGCTTACGATCAAGGTGAATCCGGACCTTCGTGCTGAGTTACAAGCTTTGAAGAAAGACCCACAAACTTAAGAAGATGCATCCGAACAGTTATATCTATAGCATAGAGCGATGAACTCATTGCCATCGGCGCCTTATAAAGTGCGGTTCTCCTACTGATTGGTACATTCGCTGTCGAGTATGGACTGAAGTGGATGAATTGCCGGTTCAGAGCACGTGCGGCGCTTGTATTATTCGTCGACATGTCTACTCGAAAGCAGAGCGACAAACTTGATGACAATCTAGAGCTTCTGTGCTACAATCTGGATGAAGTGATACAACATATTGCCTGTAGATCTCCAACCACCGACATAAGTATTGTGCCCCTATGAGGTTGTACAGGAGCTTGTCTGCGGGTCCCCGCAAACACATATGACGGGAGGGTGCTGCTTATTGAACGTGCGTTATATCTGCAACTAAGAATAGTTGTCGTGATCGTCACTTCATTCGAAGCAACTGACCCACATGGATCAGGGCAAATGTCTCATAGGGTGGGGTTGAGGAACAGAGCTTGTGTCGTCTGAAATGAGGGATATCGGCTTCGGAAATGGAGGGGGTAATCCACTGTTGTACCGAATACGAGTAGCGAGCTGAGGGTGATACAACAATGCTGAGAATTGGTCAGGCATGTCATGTGAGAGTCTCTTTACGCAGCCATGATATGTAGCAGCCACCTGCAGTACTCCCGGGTATAGAAGAAAGTGTCTTTTCATCCTCCCTTCCTACACCAGTTATTTCGAGCAACTACGATCTTCTAGTATGGCACCCAATTCGATTCACATAGTGCTCAGCGTTGCTTGGCAGGATGCAGGTGATACCACGCGGGCCATCGCCATGGCAATTGCTTTGCGCGATATGTGTCCAGATGGTATTGACCTCAATATCGACTTCCTATCGTGCGGCTCGCGATTCGAGTACCAAATAATGGATGCTGGATTCAACATCGTACCGGCTCAGCCGCGAGTCAAGGGAATTTCGGTAGCTCACGACCTGGGATGGGATTGGCCCGAGTTCTTTGGGTCCGAAGAAATCGCGAAGACCTTCATCGAGGGCCAATTAGCTGCTTTCCGAAAATTGCAACCTGATATCGTCTTTCACGGCATGTGGGCACCAGCCTCGATTGCCGCACGCCTACTCGGTATTCGAACTATCAACTTCTTGCCCGTTCCTCTTCACCCTGGAGCCTTTGCGAACGGTCTCGTGCGGGATTTACCCGACATGATGCCGCTCTTCACACGGTTACCCCGGCCATTTAGACAGAGGTTGGCCTGGCTAGCTAGCGGACTCATGATCAAGGCGCCGATTTTCACACAGAAGCGTGTGGGTGCGGCAGCAGCGGCTTGTGGGTGGCCCATCTCGGGTCCCATCTCACTGTTCGACATGAACATGGCGGATCTCAACCTAGTCAACGACCATCCAATCTTCCACAAAGAGTATCTGCATCTCATCCCGAAGAACATTGTCTTGACTGGTCCATTGTTTGCCCGTAGCGATGTGAAGCTTGACGACGACATTGCCACTCATCTGACAAAGGGGCCTGGTGCTTCCGTTCTGGTCACAATGGGTAGCTCGGGCACGGAGGAGTTCTTATTCGAAGCCATAAAAGCACTCAGGATGAATGCCGAGGACGATTGGAATGCTGTGGTTCTCGCGTCGAAATCCATCTGTTCGCTCGAAAAGGCCAACGAGATCGCAGGGGGAGATCCACGTCTCCTCGTGACAGATCGATTCATCCCAGCGCCAGCTGCGAACGCACTCGCGGATGTTATAATAACGCATGGAGGTCAGGGCACCGTGCAGTGCGCATTGGCTGCTGGAAAGCCTTTGGTCGGTGTGGCTTTGCAAGTCGAGCAGCAGACAAATCTGGACAATGCGATGAATGCCGGCGCAGGCATCCGAGTACAGAAGCAACACTGGAAGGCAAAGAATATCCGCTCGACGGTGTTGACCGTCCTAAAAGATCCGACATATGCTGCAAAGGCACGAATTTTGGCGGACACGCTAAATTCCATGGACGGTGCTACGACCGCGGCGGACGTGATGTGGAAATTCATCCTTGAGGAGCAGTCCGCGGAGGCCAAGGCTTGATGGTCGCTAACGATACCACGATACCGGCAGTCTTTCGCAGTGAACTGTGCGGCGGTGGGGAACGACATCGACTAAGCGATATGTCTGGTGTACATGCCTCCGCTACGTAGCCTATTAAATGCAATCTACCAAATGTGGTATGTTATGTTGTCCAGCTCTTACCGCTCTCTTGTCCCGCTTGATCGATTTACTCATCGCCCAAGTCAAGACCGGGCATTGCGCTCCTCACCTGCATTCCAGTTGGATTCTAAGGGAGTTCTGTCATGTGATGCGAGATGCTCACTACAAGGAACCCTGGCATGATTGATGCTGACTCGTTGACGATGACCTCGTACGGGAAATTCAAAGCGTGGGAGAAATAGCTTGAGATGACGGGTAGATGAATTGGGCACGGGGGAGTGGGTGGCTAGAAAACTCGGTGATGCGACAAAGCACAGGTGCACTATCGATAGGGAGGTACCTAAGTCAAGGTCGCCGCGCGGGCCGGCCGCCAATAGACAGAACTTTTCCCATTTCAACACAACATCCATCCAAGAGCAGCGTCGGGTTGTGTGTATCTGCCAGACTTTACGATTCATACACTACCGCACGCACTCGCTCGCAATGGCGGCGTTCCTGCGCGGCAGCTGCCTGACGAGCTCGACACGATCAACAACTCTTGCTGTCAAGACTAGGCTTCCCACACAGCGCCGACAATTCGTGACCACCATCAAGCTATGGCAAGAAACCGTCGAAACCCCCTCGAGAGGTCCTGAAGTCCCCCTTACATCATTCACCAACGAGCCCAAGGGAAGCCATGCACGTTCCGTGGCTTTCTTGAAGGTGAACAAGCGCGCTGCGCGAAAAGAGATAGAAGAGTTTATCCGAAGCAAAGGGTTCGACGTGTGAGTCACATAAACATCTGGCACAGATAGCCCGAGATGGTTCGTGGGAATATGTGTAGTCTAGTCTGACGCGCATCAGCACACACATGCAATTCCGCCTAGACCGATTTACTTTTCAAAACGATGGCAGATGTTTCGTCGAGTTCGCTAGCGAAGAGCAAGCCCAAAAGGCTGTCCGGGAGCTGAACCGCGCAGAGTTCATGCATCATGAACTCGTCGCCGCGCCTTTGAAGGAGGACTTTGTATGGGGTTTGGCGCCTCAACACGACAGAGGTTATGGGCTACGCTTCTTCGATGAGCATGAAACGAGTGCTTCAGAGGCAATGAAGCCCGTCCTGGAAGGTCGCCGGATGTTACTCAGTGTGCAGACGCCTGGCTGGGGCAAACCAAACACATCGGTCGGCCAAAACCCGACTGCGGCCCAAGTGATCGAAGAAACGTTTGGCAAACATGGAATCGAGACTGTCAGTGGCCTGCAACCGTTTCATGGCGACAAACAGGAGATCCCACGCATGCTGTGCTTTCTAGACTTCAAGACCAAGAGTGGAGCTGATCAAGCCATGGAAGACGTTCACGACACCAATATCCGAGGACGCAAGACATGGCTTAGGCCGGCAGTGCTTGCGCCGTGGAGAGCGTACCAAGTAGGAAAAACTGACGGGACACTCCTATCTCGGCTGCAAGAGGAAGGTCTTGCATCGAAGGAACCGTACGAAGACAGCTTCGTAAACTCGGATCGGAGGAAGGACAAAGAAAACTACGGGACAAATCGCAATCAGCGTTTGCAGAAGCGCAGGGTAGAGCGTGCCAAGGTAGCCCAATAAGCATGCAGCACACCTACCACACTGACTGGAGGTTCTTCTTGTCCACTTCTACATTTGAAGGCGTAATAAAACACAGCTGATTATATGGTGTGCTAGAAATGCGCATTCTTCACTCACACGCAGTTTACTCGGGTGTCCCGAACGTCTCTTTATCGTCACTATAATGTTTGCCTAAAGCCCTCCTGTTCCTCTAGTATGACCTCGCCTCGATCGGCTTTACGATTCGCCCTCGAGTACAGCCAAAAGTTCTTCAAGACATGTAGGATGCTCAGCACCTGCGTTGCGATTACCACTGCCAAGGCGGGTGTGTACTTAGGTGCATCTTGTTGTCTGAAGATGTTCGATGCAGCAATCCCGCCGCAAGCACCACCTCCAATCAGCAACGCGCTAGCAATGCTCCTCTTCATCTGGCCAACAATGTTGTTGTGCATATAGCTCAACAAGCTCGGTACATTTGCGTTCGCCCCTGACACGCCCAAGAAGACACCAGCATACCGGACCCTCGCGTTAGCAACGTACGCCATCATGCACACGCCGATGACAGCCCAAGCGCAGTTGAAGATTATGATCAAACCTCGCTTTCGGTACCGATCGGCTACCCAGGCAGTGCCAAACATCCAAGCCGCGGCCAAGACATAAGGTGGAAACGTCAGAATTTGACTCATAGCAACTGAATAGCCCATATCGTCTCGCAGGATGATCGGCAGAAAGTAGCTCCAAGAGTACGCGACGACGTTGTTAAGGAAGTAGAGCCAGGCAAATTCCCAAATCTTCCAATCTCGCAGGTGGAAGCCGATCCGCGGCCATGTGAGCTTGTCGGCTACGGCATCGCCCCGATCCCTTTGGATGCGATTCAGGATAACACTGGCTTCGTCGACGGTGAGAAAAGGCCGCTTCGTGATAGCAGATGGCTGGGTGGACTTGTCAGGAAAGTCGATGATGGTGACATAGCCCATGAAGCCCAGCAATATCGTAATGGCGCCCTCCTAGAAAACGTGTCAGTTTCGCTGTCGAGATGCTCGGTCAAGTTCCAGGTACGTACAATGGCAAAGATCCATTGCCATCCATTCAATCCTCCTAGACCCTTCATTTCGCTCAGACCAAAAGCCAAGATGTTGCTGAATCCACTTGCAAGCAGCGCAAGAAGATAGAAACCACTGAAGCGTTTCTGCACCTCAAACCGGACATACCAACAAGACAGCAAAAAGATACAGCCGGGATAGTAACCAGCTTCCAAGACACCTAGAATAGCCCTACAGCCCAGAGCCTGCGTCCAATGCGTGGTAAATCCCAGCCCAATCGTCACGCCGCCCCAACACACCACTAAGCTGGGAAGCCACAATGCTGGGCCGAGCTTCCGGATCACGACATTTGCCGGGAACTGGAAGATGACATATGGGATGAAAAAGATCATGGTGAGGATGGAATAGCGGTTGCCAATAGAAAGTTTAAGGTCTTCGTCCATGCCAGCAATGCGTCTGGGAGAAGATGGGCGAAGTCAGTGTTTGTTGCACACGTAACTCGGGTGATAGGGACCTACGCGTTGGGCAGATTGACCCTGTCAATCAGAGCGAAGGCATAGATTACTGCTAAGGTAGGCAGCAGACGGAGGTCTATCTTGCGGATAATACGACGCGTTTCTTTGTCGTCCCGTTCTTCGGGGACGAGCGCTGAGCCGGAGACATCGTGCTGGTTGATGATGTTTTGGACGTCGAGACTGCCAGCATGATGCTTGCCGTAGAAGGAGACCTATGATTATCCGTCAGATTGCGTTGAGGGTAGACATCATGAACTGACCGTTTCACTTCTCTCAGCCTCAAGATCCTTCTCCTTGTGCGACATGTTCTGGGTTGGCTACTCGATACGAAAGATGGCGAGCGTTCATAAAATGCTAACATGCATTTATACTGCCCATAAGATTCCGACAAGGCTTGTGCATTCTCTCCGCGAAATCTATGCCGGGACGCGGGGTCGAGATGTCGATCTTCGTGTCTACACGCCCGGTAGGCCAACTTATTCCCAGCAAGCAACGCCTAACGCATGCAACACGATTACTGCTCGCGTTATAATAGCCCGACGATAGCAGTCCAAGGACGCTAATCTCCCCTTCGCTACCGCTTCGAGCGTTGTTACAATGCCGATGACGGTTGCCAAGAAGTTGGGGTAATGGACGAGTCGCCTCAACGAAGTCAGTGGCCGAAGTATGGATGGTAGGTTCTGCACCTGGACATGTTTCTATTTTCACAATTATCGGCGGAACAGCAGGAAGTTCATAGCTCGTCACCGTTCGATGCTTTGCACAGTGTTATCTTGACAGGTCAAACCCTGCCTGTTAGTCGCTGGGAATCTAGGATGCGTAAAGCCTAGTTACTCCAGCCTAACTGGTATTGCTCAATGCTATGCTATATACGGCTTCACTCAAGCCAAACACTGAGAAAGTCACTGTTCTTCTCTCATTGTTTCCATCATCTACATAGCACGCCGCCTCCTGCCGCTATCGACAGAAATGGTATTATCTGGCCCAATAGATATACTCATACTTGAAGTGTCATCGTCACTGTTGCCTCTTCTCGAGATCCTTGCGGGAATCTGAGTCTTGCTCCTTTCATTTCTCTCTGGTTGAATCACTAGCCACGTGCTACCGCCCGCGTCATCTTCCTGTTGCTTGAGCTGCAACTGTGGGCCGCTGTGGCCGCGATCTCGGTCTCGATCTCGGGGCTTCGCTAACTTCAGGAGTGGTGGTGAGACGAAGATGGATGAGAACTTGCTGATCCTGAGGGGAAGTGAAACGAGGCTCTGTGGTAAAGGTAGAGTCTCGATGAGGGTAATCTTTTCCAATGGAAGGGTGGAGAGGAGTGACGTAGGAAGATTCTCTGGCGAGCAGCCGACGAAGACGTGCCGTAGGTGTGAGTTCGAGGCGTAGAAGGCTAGATTTTCTATAGGGTGTTGTCAACATGGCTAGTTCTTAATTGTGGGCGCTATACACGTACCTCTGATCTTCCTTCCCGAGCTACCCTCCTTGCCCACACCGGTGTCAATCCAATCAAACCCCGAGATTCGCCCACAAAAGCCAGTTGAGAAAGCTCGCAGCTGTCCAAGGTTTCGTACCTTATCGAGCCGTACGAGGAAGTTCGCCATGCCTTCGAGATTTGAGTATATCCGTACTATGATGTCAAGGGCATCAGCGTCGTCGTAGAGGGGCCGCAGATGTTCGCGTGTCCGGACCATAAGCTCATCCGCAAGAGCTTCGCCGCCTTGGGCCTTCTTGGTGAGGTATTTGTCTTGGAACTAGTGGTTGTCAGCCCGTCTCTATTAGTATTAAGAGGGTCTTCGGATTTATCGTGTCAATTTTCAGGACCCGCTGAATAGTTGGGGACTCAAAATTACGAGCACCTTCGTGTGTGAGGAAAGACTTACAAGGAAGCCATCTGCATCCACGTCAATCAGGACTAATGCAAAGGGCCGTCTGGACTATAGCGCGTTAGTGTCTGTGTTTTCCAACCTGCCAAACAAGTCACACACCTGCTTCTGCACCAACGCCTCCTCCCTGCCTTTTGCTTCTGCAGCCTCTGACTGCAAGGTGCGTCGGACATTCTGTTCACTTTTCAGATCGAGTTCAGTCTGTGCCAGCTTCGCTTCTGTGCTCTCGAGTTTTGCCAGCAGTTCCTGTTCACATGAGTTGTGAACGTGGAGTATGAACGACACGTTTGATGCCTACCTCTATCAACTCGTACCTTTTCTCCTCCAGTATCTTAAACTGTGCTAATTGGTCACGGTAAGTTAGGGGTACTAGCGGTGTTGATGCTGCTGTTGCTGCCAGCGGTGGTTGTGGAGCCGTCGATGGGGCACCTAATCCACCCATGGTTTCGTCCCTTCTCGTATTTGCACGGAGTTCCCGAAATCAATCAATTTCGAGCTCAGCCCGAGCATCTAGGGCATCATGGTATTTAAAGCGCCTGGACTGATAAGTTGGGCTTTAGCAGGCCAGGGCGCTGCAGACGTGCCAAAATGCGGTGACTCGGACATGGTTGGGCCGCGAAAAAAACATGGCGTGCGCTGATTGGACGATTAGGTGGAGAGATCATGCGTTGATGTACCTGATTCGGTGCCTCGAAGAGAACACACACACCGGATGGAGACAGTGCGAGCTAGCCAACGAGGACGCTGGGGCGGGAACGGTACGATCCGCGTCGTGCAGATGAGATGGGATGAAGTGGAAGAGTGAGGGTTGAACTACCGTGTTAGTGCACGTGCCGTCCATGTCGCGTGCCGCCTACTAAACTTTGAAGTACGTAATAATAACTAACTGTAGAAGAAGAGGGTAAGGATATCTAGTAATAGAAACTAGACTATTCCTCTTCTAGTAGGAGGATACTATTACGTACAGATATAACGTAATAGTAGTAGCGGAAGTAGGGTAAAGAGCAAAGAAG